>Ga0214542_1004366_pt1 | contig 28128 bp, 11 predicted proteins | sample CNSS1metaG_FD_160096 | JGI IMG/M metagenome (GOLD analysis project Ga0214542, IMG submission 160096) | Root nodule microbial communities from cowpea collected in UCLA plant growth center, Los Angeles, California, USA - CNSS1 | ecosystem: Host-associated > Plants > Roots > Nodule | place: USA...
TTTTACGCCACTTTTACCAAACTTACTCAATAAATCCAATAATCACAAATCCTAATTAAATCAATCTTTAAGAACAGAAAAATCAATTAAATCCCCAAATTTAAATATTAAATGAGGGCAAAAATACACACTCATCAATACATTAATTGAACATAATCATAAACTCTTTCAATGTTCAAATCCAGCAAACATAGACAAAGGGAGCTGGTAGGAAAACTAATTTATTTGTCTTATACACGTCTAGATATTACCTATGCAATGAATGTTGTTAGCCAATTTATGCATGACCCACGAAAGCTTCATATGGATGCTGTTGAGAGGATTTTGAGATATTTAAAGTCCACTCCTGGAAAAGTAATTTTGTTCTCAAATCATCATGGAAACTTAAAAATAGAAGGGTACACTAATGCAGATTGGGCAGGTTCAAAAGATTATAGAAGATTTACCTCTAGATACTTTACTTTTGTAGGAGGGAATCTTGTAACTTGGAGGAGTAAAAAACAACCTGTAGTAGCAAGATCTAATGCTGAAGCAGAATTCAGAGGCATGGCACTAGGTGTATGTGAACTTTTGCGGATTAAAAATGTACTATCAGATTTGGGCTTTAAATAAAATGAAATTATGAGTTTGTACTGTGATAATACGTCGGCTATAACAATTGCTCACAATCCGGTGCAACATGATAGAACAAAGCATGTGGAGATTGATAGACATTTCATTAAAGAGAAACTTGAAGCTGGAATAATTTCCTTTCCTTTTGTAAGATCAGAATTGCTATTGACTGATGTTCTCACTAAAGGAGTGTCAAGCAAAGTATTTAATGAGTCTCAATTTGAGTTGGGAATGTGTGATATCCATGCACCAACTTAAGTGGGGGTGTTAAGATAAGAAAAATATTGTATTAGCTATAATTTAGGCATTATTATCTCTGTGAGCAAATTTGTGCACTCATTCCTTTAATAGATGAGAAATTATAGCACTCTTGTATGTATATAGATGGTATCCTATTCTTTGAAATAATACATCATAACTATTCTTTAAATCGTTTCTATAGTTCGTCTCCTGTCTTTGAGTCCGTAAAGAAGCCAAACATTGCAGTGAGATTCTATTTTTCTTCCTTGTTCAATTCTTTCTTCATTCTTGTCATTTTGTTTCCTTTGTTAAAAGAACAACATATCATAGTCATCTTCTAACCCAAATCCTCCAAGAAAATAAACTAAGCGAGATTCAAATCCTAAACTCTAAATTCAAATCACCCTTTTCCATTTTAGACCACCAAATCACGACCATAATTCCATAAACCTACACCATATTCTCTCTCTCATTGATTCCATAACAAACCAAAACTATGAACCATAAGAAAATCCAATATTCAATCTTATACCCCTTATCATAGTCATAGCTTCCATAAATCATTCAATCTAGCATTCATACCGATTCTTAACTCCAAGAATCATTCAAGATTTGTTATAAATCTTACCTAACCTTCAATCCACCATTACCATTCCATAAACATGCAAATTGCGCAAACTGTAGCTTATCATACTAAAAATTATCCTAAGAAATCACAAATTTGGATTCTCTAATTGGATTTTCTTTATTTATCTGTTATACTTTCAAAATACATTAATGATCACTTATTTTTAAGTTATATATATATATATATATTGTGATGATATTTATTTGCTCTTAATTTACATTATGTTATTCAAATTTTAAATTTATATTATAATCAAAGTCAGTTTAAAATTGAGGGGATCTAAATATTTTTTCCTATTTATTTTCTTCATTAATGACAAAGAAAAGTTATTCTCTCTTTTTTTCTTGAAAGCCATCGCATGAAGCTATTCTCTCGAGATCTATTTTCTTCTCCTTGAAAATCCTTTTGATAAGTATTTTCCTTCTTTATGTTAGTTGTTTTCTTTTCTTTATTTTGAGTTTCAGATGATTATAAACCTTAATCTTAACTTCAATTTTTTTAACCCTAACTTCAATTTTGAATCCTATTCTTTAGCTTGTTATAAAATTGAGATATCATTCTTCCCCGTAAAGAAACAAAACTAGATATTTTGCTACTAATATGAACATATTTTATCTAAAAAATACAAATAGAGATGCATTTTAGTGCTAAAGGGGAACAAAGATGGTATGTAAAGGCTATTATGTTTTTAGCATTACACAAATATAAAAACTTTATATGGTGAAAATTTATAGAATTTATTATTAACAACAGGGGAAAAATATGTTTTTGGTCTCTGAAATTTGACCTAAATTTTGATATGGTCTCTGGTCGAAACTTAGTCATTGTTTGATCCTGTACTTTCAAAATCATTGTTTTTGGTCTCTATTTTTGGACGACGTTAAAAATAACAAACACGTGTCACATGTTATTAATTTTTTTATAAAATAAAAAATTAACGTTGGCTATGCCGACGCTTTTCACGAACATTGGAAAAATATGTTTTTAATTCTTGAAATTTGAACTTAATTTGAAAATGGTCCGTAGTCAAAATTTGATCATTGTTTGGTCCTTGCATATTGAATAATAATTATATAATAATACTACTACTATTAATAATAATAATAATAAATAATTAAAATAAATAATAATGATTTTGAACTTTTAGGTCAAATAGTGACGAATTTTCGATCAGGGACTATTTTCAAATTTATGTCAAATTTAAGGGATAAAAACATATTTTTCCTTAAAAAAAAGTAGAAATTGATTAATTGTATTTTAGATTTTCTTTATTATATTTTGCAAGGTTTTGAAAACTATTTGTATTGTTATTCGATGTAAAGGAGATGTTTCAATATTGATTTCCAAATGAAAATAAAATTAAATAAAGTTAAATGAAACATAACTACCAAATAGAATCAAATCACCCTAAAATCCAAGTCAACGTTACAATAATTATGATGGAAATTATGATTTAAAATTGTAATTATATCATTGAAAAATAATATGTGAATTTATTTAACGCGATCCAACTAAGTTATATTTTTGTTGATTTCAGACATTTGGTTAAGTTAAATTTAATTTTAAGAAATCAAATTAAATAATATTGAATGACAATGTCATGAATTTTAAATTGGATGGACCTAAAACTTCCATTTATATACTAATGTTTAGTATAAATAGACAATGAAATAATTACTTTAAGATAATTTTTTTCTTTAGAGATAATATTCTTTAAACTATACAAACCAACTGAACTTAATTTAATTATTATAATTGAGTGGAGTCAAAATTGGTTGTTAAAGTTAAAAAAATTAATTCAAACCGATTAAGGAGAGGCTTCGGTGAAGATGGAGGAAGAGGATATGGGTGCCCAATGAAGGAGGAAGAAGGGGTGTCGGTGGAGGTGAAGGAAGAAGATGGAGGGAGGTGGAGGAAGAAAAAGACTGATATGACCCATTGCAGGAAGAATTTGATATGACTATTTAACAAAACTTATTTTTTGGCCCAATATAAAAGACAGAAGAAAATAAAATATATACGTAGCCCAATATGACTCCTAATCACACGAACCAAAAGTGTAGAAGATAACTCTATCTACACCCAACTGTTTTCTCTTTGCACTTCACATATATATTTATTTTGAAATGTTTCATTTTTTCACCCCCTCCTCATACTCTACTTTTTATGCATTCCCTTATGTTTCACATTTCCATTGTTCCCCTCCCTATTTGATGGTGAGTGCTGTTGGGGTTGAATATAGGAGGAAAAATTGGTCCCTATCATATAATTATGTTATTAAATTCATTAAATTCTGAATTGAACCCAGTAATTGAGCAGATTAATGATGGTTGATGTATCCTTCTGAACTCATTGATATTTAAGATATATTGAAACAATCTGATATTGTTATTTTTTTTTTCTTGTTCTGAAAGACATGTGTAAACACGCAACCAAAGAATTGTGCAGGAGGAAACTTGGTGAGACATGTGGTGGACCTGTTACTCACTCCCGCACATAGATATGATAGCAGAAAATCATTAAAATTGGAAGTGAAGTTGGAATGCATTTATTAGGGAGCAGTTTATAGAAAATTACAAAAAATGAAGACAGAGAGTACAGGGACAAAATAAATAGTGTAAGTTTGTGATGTGTGTTAAAATTATGGATAGTGTATTGGTGAAAGAAACTGAGGTTGTCCTTGAGTTGTTCAGCAAATTACGTGCAAGTAACCTAAAAATCTAAGGAATTAAGAAAGTATATTATTGTGGTCGATTGATTATGCCTTCGTGCCATCCATCCATGTCGGCAACACGGCTCTGCCATTCTCCCGCCATTGCGCCGCCATTGTCAGTACATCTGACGTCTTAGACATCAACACGCCGATACAATGCATCAACCCAACACTATCTTCTGCTTAAACCTTTCTTTGGATCAATAAATAAATACTATACTTTTCTTTCTTTACTAAAACTATCAGTAAGAAAAACTCGAATTTTATGTGTTCTTACTCAAATTTCACTTATAGTCTTTTATATACATGCAATATATCTAATAGTTGGATCTTTATTACAGTGTTTGAACTCTTTGATAAGAAGAGTATAGAAAAAAATACTTTACATTCAAATTAAAAAGAGTGGATGAATAATATTATATCGATATTGTTTTTAAGTTAATCATTTTAGACCTGTTTTTAGATTGATAGGTAAGAGACTCTAAAGTCAATTTGTGAGATAAATTGCATATTTACATGATTTTATTTGAAGTTTATATTAAGATAAAGATGAAACCCTATGTTATGGAGGATCAAATGTATTAAGATCAAATTTTATTTAACTTTCAAACAATTAACACATTAAATAATTTGTTTGAAACAAAAACATTTCCTTTTGACTCTAATATAAACTTGATAATCTTATATTTTATTGATTTCTTTTGGATATTGTCTCTACTAAATATTAAAAATATGTGTTGATATTTTAAATAATATCAAAAGTAATTATAATTAATATATTATAAGGACACTGCAGAAAAATTTCACAAAATTTCAGATAATTCAAATTCATAATCATAATCTTAATAGTGTGAGAAATTGTGACGAAAGTGTAATTATAATGAGAGACAACACAGGGTGTGGTGGATTATTTGTACTGGCCTTACGTCACCTGAGTCACTCTCCTTTCCGTTATTCTTCAATCAGTTTGTTCCTTTTTTCCTTTTTCTGTTAGTGCATGCTGAATTAGACCCAGTGACCTCTATCATATTCTTTTAGCCTTTTGTTCGTACAAAGTTAAATATCATTTAAAAATAAATTAGAAACAAAGAGTGATTTTGCATCCCTGAGTCAACTCACCCATTCCGTGTCTAAGAAAATTGGATGCCTCCCTAATTACTTTGTAAATTGTGTTTTCGTGACATTTATGTAAAGTTTCTGTTTAAATAAGTTTTTTAGTATTTTTCAAAATTTCTTTGTGCTTCCAGATTTTGATACCTAGTTTTTAGTAAATACGTTAATTTCACCCTCAAAATAATATTATTATTATTCACTCCATTCACAGTATTAACGTATACTTAATAAGTATGGTAGCATGCAAAGCTATGAAAGTCAATTAATTAACATTATTAATTTAAAATAATAAAATAATTGTTATAATCAAATTAACATATTTATCAACGTTGAACATGGACCACTAAAACAAATGTTAAGAATACAAACATTTTATTTAGTCACGCTTTTATGAATTAGATCAAAACAAAAGTATAAAAATAATGTTTTATTTTATTTAAATTTGAAAATAATAGTATAACTTAAACTTTTTAAAATATATCATGTTTTGTAACACTCTTTTTTTTTTTTTTTCATAAAAGGTCTAATTTGAACTTTCAAATTGATAGCAGACATAATACCAAGAACTATGCCTTTAAGTTATACAATCTTCGCAATTGCTATAAAATAAAATAATATATTACTTCAATTTTAAAATAACAACTTATTCATATTAACAATAAAAATATTCATAACGACAGTTCATTCATAATCAATGAAATCTTGGTTAACTATTCAGTTTCATATTTCAAGTTTTCATTAAGTGGATCGTTTATCTTATGTTTATTTTTAGTTGGGTGCCTGTTATTAGTGAGTCTAACTATATAGATAATTAATTACAGTAAATCTCAAAAAAAAAAAAAAAACATACATGATAAGAAAAACGAATTAAAATATTTCAAATATAACTCAATGAAATATTGTTAATACATAGTTTACTTACTTAAATAACATAATTGAGTGAGTTTCGTATTAGATTTTTTGTTCACCTTAATTGAAATATAACATGGTAAGTAGGCAAATCAAATCTGTTGAGTATTATAGTTGATGAGATTTAGATTCTTTTCTTTTATGAGTGTAGGAAGACGAAAGCCAAGATATGAAAAAACAAAATATGTCCGGCACAACCAAATTTGTTCCATTAATTTGGACTAGAAGCTTATAAAATATTTTTTTTTTAATTCTCTTATTGATTAGAAATAAGATGAGTTTATATTATACATATGGGTGTAAATCTCACCTTACATAAATTTTTTTGGGTTGAGTTAAATTTAAAATTCACCTTTTAACATGGTATCATAGTCATTGTTATAGTCTATTCTAGTGTTGTTTGTTGGATATATTATTCCACCCATTATCAGATCACTCATTAATATCAAGACCCACATACAAAATGCATATACTTCGACATGAGGAGTGTATGTTAAAAGTCGCATATCAACTATAAATAAATAAAACGAGTTTATAGTATATAAGTAGATGTAAATTTTTTCAATTTTTAAGTAACCATGTAGAATATATAAGATTTTTTAACAATAAGACGAGAGTATATACCTAACCTACTAGAAGAATTAGAAGAAGAACAAAATATGAACACATTAACAAAGAATGATGATAATTTTAAGAATATAAAGAGGTAACAAGAAATATAGAAAAAAAATTACTTGGTAATAGAAATCTTCCTAATAAAATCTTTTCTAAGTAATGGTGAAGTCCCCTGAGGCCAACCAAATCTTTTAAGGAAAATCTTAGAATATATATGTATATGTTATATCTCAGCAGACAAGGCACTAAATGAAGATGGGAAATAATGAAGTTACTGAAATGATTTTGCAAACTTGCAAACCCCACTATATTAAATGCTTGATTTGATTGTATAATATGTCTGAAGCTTAATATTATTGCACAAGCTTCTGCAAATATAATTGCACAATTAGAATCAACATGTCTCTGGTTTTCATTCACCAAACACTATATCTGACATTGCTATAGACGCGTAATTAGAACTTCAAGAACCATAATGCACCTACGCATATATAACATTCATCTACCATATTAAAATACTTCTTCTGGCCTAACTTTCTATTTAATATATGTATCCACCCTAATTGATTCCCCTTATATCTATCTCTTTAACAAAGGAAATACGGAAAGATTTTGAAGAAAATTTATAATGCTACAAAAAGGAGAAAATGAAATATATGAATCTTAAACATTTTAAAGTATAGTATCACAACATCAATCAAAATATTGATTGAAAAAGTTGAAGAAAATGTGAATAAATTATAGTTTTGTATTGATTATATTTGATTTATAAATTATGAAGTTGATGTTTGGTCTATTGGTATGGATTAGTTCAAAGTGCAGAGGTGTTTTGAATGAGGTGCAGAGATATTTATGAGCTAAGTATATGTTACTGTGTATGTTTTGTTGTGAGTTGCAATTATTGCAGTTACAGGCATAGTTCTGAAAAAAAATCTTTATAGGAGCAAATAATGAAAATGAAGAGATTAGGAAGATCCTCTTGTAGTAGTCTGTCAAAGATTCAGGGAAGCTAAATGCAAGTGCAGGTTATGTAGCCAACTTGGCCATCATCAGGGTAACATTTCTGACCGTTGCTTTTTTCATTTCTTTCACTTCATCTTTCTTATAGATCACATTTTCTAGACTTCTACCACATTTGTTTTTTTGTGTTAAACCTTCTCAACTAACATCTTTCTACCTCAACAATATTAATAGCCCTACAAGTCAAATTAAATTACTTTGATATTTGAGATTGGATAACGTTAGAAGTCTCAAGTGAGATATGAAAATTTTATAATATATAAATTGAGATACAAATTTTATTTTATAAATTAATTTTGTGAAATTGAATTAAATTTAAAATTTAAATTGAGTTAAATTTAAAATTCACTTTTATTATAGAAAGACTTTTACAGAAAAAATAAAATAAAATGAGTTATCCTTTGACAGTTAGAATTTTAAGTCTTCTCTAAATTAAGCATTAATTTTAATTAATCAATAAATCCTTGATAGCAGAGCGTAATAAAAACTTAATATAAGACAATCATAGGTCCTTCAGCTTTTTACAATCGAGACATTTTTACAAATTTCAGTCTTTTAACATAGAATAACCAATTCTTTAATTACATCAAAGCCGATCTAAAAACTAGCTGAGCAAGTATTAGTATATTTAAAACTGAGACATTTTTTCTTTTTGTGTTGCTCTTCGATTTTATTACTTTTAGGTTTTCTTACACCATCATCCACGCATCTTTCTCATGCACCGATAATCACTATTATGGAATGTTGACATTGTCATATTTCTTCTTTTTCAAATGAGTTCTAAGTGGTCTCTCGTACGAAGGGTAGAGAATGAGAGTGATAGAAAGGATTGATTTTATTGATTATGACATTGTGATTTAGAGAGAAAACATGGTAGAGAAAATGACATTTCTTGCATTGCTCATTTTGTTGCATGTAATACTCCTTTAGGCCATTTATAAGGTTTTTTTTTTCTTAAATATATATTTGGTTCCTATTTTTGTTGATTTTATTCAATTTAGTCTCTATTTTCGTTTTATGTTCAATTAGGTCCTCATTTTTCTCAAATTGTGGTCAATTTGGTCCTTTTCACTAACGGTGTTTAAATAGTTAACGTTTTTGAACAGTACATGTCACGTGTCAGCTCCTGTTTTTTTTTAATTTTTTTTTAATTTTTTTTAATTTCACAAAAAGTGTCCATGTGTCAAGTCACAATTGTGTCACATGTCAGTTTCTGGTAGTATTATTTTTTTTGTTCAATTTAGTTCCTATATTCATTATTTTTGTTCAATTCAGTCCCTATATTCGTTATTTTTGTTTAATTTAGTCCCAAATTTTGTTAAAATAAAACCACTTAATTTTTAAAATTGACATTATTATTACTTATTTTTTAAATTTAATTATAAATTATAATATTTAATTATTAATTGAATATAATTTTTAGATTCAATTGTTAAATAGAATATAATTATTTAAATATAATTAAAATATAATTATTAAAATTTTAAAAATATATATTAACATTTGTAAAATTTACATTTAAATTTAAAATATTTAATATTTTTATTGCATTTTAGATATTAAAATTGATTTATAAAAATGTTTTAAATATTCAAAATATTTTAGAAAAATAAACTAATATTTGTAAAATTAACATTTACATATAAAATATTTTAGATTTTAATATCTAAAATGCAATAAAAATATTAAATATTTTAAATTTAAATGTAAATTTTACAAATGTTAATATATATTTTTAAAATTTTAATAATTATATTGTAATAATATTTAAATAATTATATTTTAATAATATTTAAATAATTATATTTTAATAATATTTAAATAATTATATTCTATTTAACAATTGAATCTAAGAATTATATTCAATTAATAATTAAATATTATAATTTATAATTAAATTTAAAAAATAAGTAATAATAATGTCAATTTTAAAAATTAAATGGTTCTATTTTCACAAAATTTGGGACTAAATTAAACAAAAATAACGAATATAAGGATTGAATTGAACAAAAATAATGAATATAGAGACTAAATTGAATAAAAAAAATAATACTATTAGAAATTGACACGTGGCACTAGCATTGATACGTGGCACAATTGTGACTTGACACGTGGACACTTTTTTTGAAATTAAAAAAAATTTTCAAAAAAAATTAAAAATTTTAAAAAAGTTAAAAAAAATCAAAAAAACCAGGAGCTGACACGTGGCATGTACTATTCAAAAACGTTAACTATTTAAACACCGTTAGTGAAAAGGACCAAATTGACCACAATTTAACAAAAATGAGGACCTAATTGAACATAAAACGAAAATAGGGACCAAATTGAATAAAATCAACAACAATAAGGACCAAATATATATTTAAGCCTTATTTGATTTGAAATAGGGTCTTCTCTGATTAATAATAATTAATAAATATTAAATCTTACAAAAATTCATAATTAATTTTGACATTAAATTAATTTTATTTTATTTAAAAATATCCATAAATATTATAAAATTATCATTATAAGTTTTTTTATATGGAAAGAAAAAATAATAAATAATTTTAGCTACGTTAAAGTAATTAAATAATAAAATTTAATGTTATCAAATATAATCTTACTCTCTCATTAATACTGTAAAGTGAAATTCTATAATTAACTTTTTTATTCATCCTCAGTTTAACTTTTTATTTTATTTTTAATTACATCATAAAATTATTTAATGATTTTTATATTATTCATATTTGTAATATAATTTTATTTAACTACGTTACACACCAAATTATGTTTGAAAGCTGATGTAATTTGTCGAGGTTGTTTAACAATGTTGGAAAAAAAATGGTGGTCTAAGTAAACTGGGATCACTAGGTTTATAGAGGGCAGTGATTGCAGCAGCCTGTAATCCCTCCACTGTCGAGAGAGGGAGGTTTTCGCTGCTCTGCGAAGCCAGCCTCACGCGGTGCCCTCCTCTTTAGGACTCAAGAAGCTCAAGCTTTCGCTCAGGACCCAACCCAGAGAAGCCACAGTATCATCCCACCACCATAATGCCCTCGCTCGAGTCACAAGCTGGCACTACCCAACTCGGCGAGCTGACATCATGTCAGAACATTTATAAAGAGTTGGTTGCTGTGGTTTTTGGCCAATGTGGGACTTGAGAACATGGAGACAGAACACCTTCTGAGTTTACATTCTTTTATCTCCCAAAGATGTAATTGAAGTGAGTAAAAAAAAAAGGACCGTAAGTAATTTGTACATTTTGCTTATCTACATAGTGGTTAGTCACACGTTGGAGAGAGTCGGTGTCCCTTGTGTTAGTTACTATAGCATAAGAATCTCCCATTCATAACACTTTTTTTTTTTCTGAAGTCTTGTTATCTTCAGAATTTGTGGAGCATGGTAACCATAAAATTGCTTTTGCTTCTTTAACCTTTTCCCTAACCTCTTTGCAAAATCTTCTGCGACTCTCATTTCTACAACTCTCATCATCCTCTCCCCCTAATTGCTACCACTTTTGCTCCTATCTGTCAAAAGGAGCTGCTAATGCATTTTTATTAAATTAAAATTAATTTATCGATAAGTTAGTTGTAAGAAATAAATAAATATATATATATATATAACTATTTTTAATTTGTACATAAACTAAATTTAAAAACCTTTACATTTTTTAAATAATCTTAGGAAGAAGCTGGTTAAAACATATAATTAAAGAATTTTTTTCATTAACTTCCTTAAGATTTTTTCAATTACATGACAATTATGTACTCATTCATCGTTATTTTTCCTAATTATAATTACAATTTTAAATTGAACATTAGTTATATCTATTTCAAGAAAAATTATTTGTTTGCAAACTTTTTGTTTTTGACAAATTTGATAAAGTTTCTATAAATAGAATTAAGTAGATTAATTTTTTATTTTTTAATAAAAATGAAGTAATAAAATAATACTTTTTTACCTACAAAAGTAGTTTGTCAAACTTTGTTAAAATTTTATTTGCCAAAATATCATTATCCATATTTCAAATAAGGACCCCCAAAGTGATTCATTCATCTTTAATTTATTAGGACTTACACAACAAACTTATTAACTATTAACTATTAGTATCAACTTATTAGTCATTAGTATCGATTATCGTTAAAAGTAATTTTAACCATTGTTAAAAATTCTTGATAGTAACATTTGAAAATAATATTTACAATAATATAGTTGTTTCGTATGTAGGGATTGAGTGTATACTTAAACATTTCTCTATCCTTCTAATCTTTATGTAAAGACTTTGTTCGGTCTCCTCTCTCTCGTTCGGTGGTTCACGCGATAGAAGTATCTGTCAATTAGGTTGTGATGCTTAAGTAAGTAGGTATTCGTTCGGTTTAAGCAAGTAATGCGATAATAAATCCAAGGTAAAAAGTCCTTACCAACCTACCTTTGAGTCATATTTATAGTTTTTTACATGGACTTTTGATTAAGGTTGGCCTAATTGAGGTTTTAAACTTGATTACTAACTTGTTTATCTTAATTACAAAAACTTGTACTTGATATTGTTATGACCGCTCGACGAGAGTTATCGGACGACTTCGTGTTGACACATGAATGATATGATCAACAGAGTTGAAGTAGTATGAACGGAGGAACCCTTCGGCTGTCAACTCCAAACTTTATTTAATGTGGAATTGATCAACACCGGACATGACATGTTGTCACATAACTTCATTCCGGAGTGATTGTTGCATCAACTAGCCACGACTTCAAACCCACATGTTCGATTGCAAGACAATCAACAATGTTGGACGTATGATGCGACCTTAGCATTGATCGACGTGGCCTTAGCGCTGATCAGTGTTGTGCAAGTTTTTTTTTTAGTGTCGATCGACTCTTTGCGGGGGAATAGACCCCTACAGTGCAATAACTAACTATTGGTTTGTATTTATTATATTTCAAATCAAAATATCATGTTGTAAAAAAATTGTAACAAATAACTTCATAATCAAAGTGTAATTATTTAAAACTAGTGAAATTAGTAACGTTCATGTGTGGTCACTTTTTTTTATGATAATAAAAATTATTATTATTATTATTATTATTATTATTATTATTATGTTTAAATGTATACTTGGTCCCTATTTTTTTTTTATTCAATTTGATCCCTATTTTCGTTTTGTGTTCAATTAGATCTTTATTTTCGTCAAATTTTGGTCAATTTGATCATTTTCACTAACGGTGTTTAAATAATTAACTTTTTAAACGGTACATGTCACGTGTCAGCTCCTGATTTTTTTTTATTTTTTTTAAATGACCAACTTGACAGTTTGAAACAAAATAGAGACCAAAAGAGTACTTCAACATTAAATTTTTTAATTTGAGTTTCATGTGGCTGATAATTTCACAATTCCTTAATTTTTTAAATTGCTTACAATTTTGTTACAAAATATTTTAAAAAAGACTTTTTAAAATTAATAAAATATTTTTTTATGCAAAATAAAAAAAATAACTTTTATAAATTAAACTTTACATAAATAAATTAATAAATCAATTTTAACTTACGAAAAAAAGATTATTTTATTTTTTTCATCATAAAAAATTATTTCTAGACTATAGTTTTCACACTTTTGACAAACAACTTTAGTACCTTGGATCACGCAATACCGAATCCATTCACACCAATATCAAAGAAAATTCTACAATGTTTGCATATTTTATTTATAAAATGTGACACTACGATTGAATTGTTTTGTTGAACATCTTTGATTAACTTTTCTATAAATAATTTTAGAATAAAATAGATGTTTTGAATAGAAGCGGTTTTAGAATAATTTGTGGTCATTGAATCGGATTTTTCTTTTTCCTGCTAACACTCATTATTATGACAAATAAATACAATTTTTCTTTTTCCTACTAACACTCATTAATATGACAAATAAATACAGATCTTTTGGGTCCCAACATAACTTCGTTAGTTATCTTTAATTTATTTCAATTAACTCAAACAATGTTACAGTGATTTTTTATAAATCAAAATGAAGTTTTAAATTAATTAAGTAATAAGTTAGATTCACTTAATAAAACTCTGAAAATAAGTTCTTGAATCGCATAATTGTTTATTTTTAATCTATAATAAATTACTTCCTAAAAAATTGATTCCAATTTTTGTGCCTATTTGTGTAATTGTTTCATTTTTTTTAAATAGTCACTTTTTTTAGGTGTTTGTTGAACTGGTTGACATAATTAGAACATGAAAATACTCACCAATGGCCAATGGTGTAGTGCCAAAATCTCTTTCACATCAGAAACTGATGATACACCTCAGAAGACTTGACATAAATGCTCACTTAAATAAGATTTTTCATTATGTCAAATTATTAATAAACTAAATCTGTTATACAGTAGTCTTCAATCTTGATTAGTAATACCAAGTAAGAAACAATCATGTAGGTACCTCTTTCCATTCAGTTATGTCTGATATAAACTGTATATAAAATTATAGTCTCACAAATTGAATAAAGATCCTCTCAAAGACTCCAAACACTTACATGATCGTAATTTGATGAAATTTGATTTTCATTTGTTAGTGGGATTTTTCATACTATATTATGCAAACATTTCATTTAATATATTTGAGTATGATAATATTTACATCAGATATGTCTTTGCCACAATATGATCACACAAGTTGTTTTCTTACCTAACAAAGCTTCGAATCACAAATTAGTGTGTGGAGACTATTTTCAACAGAAAATAAATGTGAAAGTGCCTAAGAATACTTTTCCTTTAAATAGAAATGGACCACCTGTTACCTGTTATTGATGCAAATTGGTAATCTCAGTTACTATTTTCAATAGCATCACATCACCTTAAAACATAACCTGTATCATTTCAGAGTTAGCATCAAAATTTTGCACCTAAAATATGAATCATCCTTGTGCAAGCTCTAGAAGCCTGTTGTCACAAATCCTGAATAGATATGTTCTAGTATGCATGATCTTAATCAAGGAATCAGCGATTGCTGCAACTGCTGCAGGAAATGAAACTGATTAGCAAGCTTTAATTCACTTCAAAAGTAGGATAGTAGAAGATCCATTCAACATTATGAGTTCTTGGAATGACTCCATCCATCACTGCAATTGGATAGGAATCACATGCAACTTCTCCAATGGAAGGGTAATGGACCTTAGCCTTGAGCAACTGAGACTAGGAGGCACTCTTACACCATTCATAGGAAACCTCACATTCCTCAACACAATCAAATTGTTAAACAATAGCTTCCATGGTGAATTTCCTCAAGAGGTGGGTCGTTTACTCTATCTGCAAAATCTAAACTTCAGCTATAATAACTTTGGTGGGAGTATTCCAAGTAATCTCAGTCACTGCACAAAACTAGAAGTACTAGCCGCAGGAGCAAATAATCTTACAGGAGTAATCCCAACTTGGATTGGAAACCTTTCTTCTTTGTCTCGCATTAGCTTTGGATTAAACAACTTGATCGGAAGCATACCACAAGAGGTAGGTCTTTTATCAAGCCTGGCATATCTTGTGCTATATGGGAATTACTTGTCTGGCTCAGTTCCTTCTTCAATCTATAACAAATCTTCCTTATACTATTTCACTTTTACTCAAAACCATCTTCATGGGAACTTACCAGCTGATGTTGGAATTACTCTTCCTAACATTCAAGTATTTGCTGGTGCAGTCAACAATCTCACAGGTTCTGTACCTGCATCATTGTTGAATGCATCAAAACTAGAGATTCTTGACTTCTCCTTGAATGGTCTCACTGGAACACTGCCGAAGAACTTAGGGGTCTTGAACAGGTTAACTAGACTAAGCTTTGAACACAACAGACTGGGAACTGGGAAAACAGATGATCTTAACTTTCTTGATTCTTTGGTCAACTGCACAGGACTAGAAGTTTTACGTCTAGGAGTAAATAATTTTGGTGGAGTATTGCCTAAATCAATTGCTAATTTCTCAAGCCAAATGCACACATTTGCCCTTAATTCCAATGGAATACATGGAAACATACCTGTTGGAATTGGTAATCTTGCGAGCCTGGCCCTCTTCGGTTTGGAAGGAAACCTTCTAACTGGTAGTCTTCCCGATGAATTGGGTAGGCTGAAAAATCTGAGAGAATTGTATCTGAACGTCAACAAATTTTCAGGTAGGATCCCATCCTCCTTGGGAAATTTGTCTGTACTAATAAAGATTTTTCTGGAGGAGAACAACTTCGAGGGAAGCATACCTTCTAGTCTTGGAAACTGCCAAAACTTATTGGTACTCAGCCTTTATAGCAACAAGCTCAGTGGCACCATACCACCTGAAGTTATTGGCCTTTCTTCACTAGCAATTTATTTGGATGTATCCAATAATGCTTTGTCAGGGACTCTTCCAGCTGAAGTGGGTAAGCTACAAAACCTTGGAGAGTTGGTGCTGTCTGAGAACAACTTTTCTGGAATCATTCCATCTTCTCTTGGAAGATGCATTAGCTTGGAGAAGCTGCATTTGGAGGGAAATTCTTTTGATGGAAACATTCCTCAAACTTTAAAGAATTTGAGAGGTTTACTTGACATAGATCTTTCACGAAATAACTTGTCTGGCAAGATTCCCGAGTTTCTTGGGGAGTTCACTGAGCTCAAGCATTTAAATCTTTCATACAATAATTTTGAAGGTGAAATACCGAAGAACGGAATATTCAAAAATGCTACATCACTTTCATTGTATGGCAACAACAAGTTATGTGGGGGTGTTCCAGAACTAAATTTCCCTGCATGCACTGTCAAGAAAGCTTCTCTGGCAAGAAGACTTCTTGCTCCTAAGGTGGTCATCCCTATAGTTTGTGCACTTGTATCACTGTTAATTCTGTCATGTTTTCTTAAATTGCTCTCCATAGTCAAAAGATCAAAGAAGAAAACTCCTACATCAACTACTGAAAGGGGTTTGGGATTGGAAATGTCTTACTCAGAAATTAATAAGTGCACTGGTGGGTTCTCCCAGGATAACCTGATTGGTTCGGGAAGTTTTGGTTCTGTATACAGAGGAACTCTCTCAGGCGATGAGTCAAGTGTTGCAGTTAAAGTATTGAACCTTCAACAGAGAGGAGCATCTAAGAGCTTCATTGATGAATGCCAAGTTCTGAGAAGTGTAAGGCATCGCAACCTTCTCAAGATCATAACTGCCATCTCAGGAGTTGATCATCAAGGCAATGATTTCAAAGCTCTAGTGTTTGAGTACATGCCAAATGGAAGTCTAGAAGATTGGTTGCATCCTATAAGAAATTTGCAATTTCAGAAAAAGGCATTGACATTCATGCAAAGACTGAACATAGCTATTGATGTGGCTTGTGCACTGGAATATCTCCACCACTTCTGTGAAACTCCAATTGTTCATTGTGACATAAAGCCAAGCAATGTGCTTCTTGACAGTGATATGGTTGCGCATGTTGGTGACTTTGGATTAGCTACATTTCTTTTTGAAGAATCAAGAGAGCTATCCACACAACCAGTTATGTCAGCTAACCTAAGGGGTTCTATTGGCTACATCCCTCCAGGTGTGTTATTCAAAATTCAAAGTGTTAAACTGTAAATTTTATCACATATATTAAAAATGACCAACTAATAATTGAAATGCAGAGTATGGTATGGGTGGGAAGCCTTCCACACTTGGAGATATATACAGCTATGGGATACTGTTACTGGAGATTTTTACAGGAAAAAGACCGACAGATGAAGCATTTGAAGGTGGCTCGGGAATTCAGCAGTTTGTAGCAATGGCTCTGTCTAACAATGTCATGGACATAGTTGATCCTTCATTAGTCTGTGAACAAGACTTTGATGGGGAAAGTGAAGAGTCTGAGTGTGAAGAGAAAGCTATAAGAAGAAAGAATGAGATTGAAGGGACGGCTAAAGGTTTGATTGAGGAGTGCTTTGTGTCTCTGATGCAAATTGGAATGTCATGCTCTGCAAATGCACCTGGTGAACGAATGCCCATCACTGTGGTCATCAACAAACTACATACTGTCAAGAACATTTATACAGATAAAGCATAGTGTCATATGAACAGCATCTAGAAGAAGGGAAAAAATATAAGATAATGATATCTAAAATTGAGTAAAAGATGGTGGTTTATGTACTAGACTCACTAGGTTATAGTGGACACTGACTGCAGCAGCCTGTTATCCCTCCACTGTCGGGAGAAGGATGTTTTCGCTGCTCTGTGAAACCAGCCTCACGCGGTGCCCTCCACCTTAGGACTCAAGAAACCCAGGTCTTCACTCAGGTCCCATGAGTCAACTCTCAACTTGGAGCGGGCAGGCCAACATTTTGCAATCAAGGCCCAACCCAGATAAGCCACAGCGATATCCCACCATCATAATGCCCTCACTCGAGTCACAAGCTGGCATTACCCAACTCGGCGAGCTGATATCCTTGTCAGAACATTTATAAAGACTTCACTCATTTATGTTTTGGGCAATGTGGGACTTGAGAACGTTGAGACAGAACACCTCTGAGGTTACATTCTTTTGTCTAGGTGCAAACATAATTAAGGTGATTAAAAAAAAAAGTATCGTAAGTAATTGTACATTGTGCTTACCTATAAAGTGCTTCACACTTGGGAGAATATAATACAAATATAATATTTTGAGATAGAGAATATATCATGTCTTCTTAAAAGCATCTCTTCTCTTGATTGCACTTTCTCTCAGTTTTACAATATTAATTATTTTAATAAAATTATACAAATCGATGAAAAATATAAAAAAATTAATTGAAAACATTAATCATAGTCATTATTTCGATATTAGTGGCAGTGTTTATTGTTATAGGCTTACTTACTTTAATGTAATTATTTGTAAGTGAGAAAGAGTTACTAAGGCAAAAGCTCCGAGAGTTGAGTGTGGCCACTCGCATAGACAAGCGAACATGAGTTGGTTGAGATTCTCACGTCGAATAAAAAGCAAAAGGAACACGTCAATTTTTACACCTGTGTTTTTTTTTAGCATACATCGTTAGTTTCAAGTGCCACAAACTACTCTAACTCCACCATTATAAAATGAACCCCACTTTCACTCTCAATAACACAACCATAATCTCACCACAGAACCTCTTCACTACAAAGGAATATACATTGTTTCTTTGCCTGTGACTCAGACCAAACTTCACTCCACTACTTCAACTGAGATGGCTCTCAACACCTCTTGCTCCAAGGCCATTCTAGGAACCCATGTTCCTAGCTCTGTCCCTAATGCTTCCAACACACCCAATTTTTTCTTCACCACCAATGACAAAAAAGCCTTCAACTTTGGCTTCCCAAGACTTGTTCAAAACAAGGGTCTTTTCCCACCTCATGCAGTGCCATCCAAAACCATGGTCCTTTCTTTTTTCATATCTTTTTGCTTTCTTTCCTTTGTTTTAATTGTTTGATGATGGATATTGGTTTTCGCCTTGCATGTGTTTGTAAAAATTCTCCATCGGATCAGACTGACAACTCCTTTCTCTTATTCGGACAAAATTGTGACGAAATCAAACTTTCTGAATTAAAAGAACAGAAACTGATTTCATTTCTAAATGACATTAAATGAAACTAGAGGACATGAGTTTTGGTGTGTGAAATTTAATCTTGGTTTGCATGACATGATGCAGGTGGATTTGGACAATTTGGTGCTCCAAACTCCAGAAGAACAACCAAGTGCGTTATAAGTCTTAGCAAAACTTTCTAGTGAATATATATATTCTGTCTAAGTAGCTGTCTAAAAAATGTCAATTTGTGTGATGCAGAGGAAGAAGCAAAGATTATCAATGTCAAATTTCAGATGCATCGCAACTGTAAATTTGGGGAGCAATTTCTAGTAGTTGGTAGTGATCCAATGTTTGGCTCATGGAACCCAGCAAAAGCCATACCAATGGCCTGGTCAGAAGGACATGTTTGGACAGCAGAGATGGTGAGTCTTATTTTGTTACAATTGTTATAAATTATAATCTTTTCAAAATATGGAAAGTGTTGTGTGATTATGAGTATTATTTCCTTGACACATTTCATGCAATCAGGCTGTACCTGCTGGGAAATTCCAGTACAAAATCATCTTGAAAAGAAGAAATGGTGACATTATGTGGCAGCCAGGGCCAGACAGACTTGTTCAGACATGGGAAGCAATGAACAGAATCACTGTTTGTGAGGATTGGGAAAATTCTAAACTTCAGACAGTAACAGATGATGATGAAGAAGTTTCCAACACATCAGAGGAAGCTGAACTTGGTCAGACAGATAAGGATTCCACGATGGAGTCAGAAGTTGCTGATTTGGCTGAGAATCTTGATTGTTCAGAAGAGAATCAAAATTCCAATGCTTCCACTGTGATGAAGAGCACTCTTTAGAGCCAATAGCTGAATTTTGTTTCCTTCCACAAACAAAAGTTTTATGATTTACTGCTACAATGAAACCCCAAGTTAGTTTTGAGCAACTTATTTCCATTCTGCTCATAGTATTTCTGTTTTTTTGTTAGAGAAAATAAGTGTTTCTTTTCTGTTCTATTGTCGCATATCTTCATCAATGAGATTTATTTATTTATTTATTTTCACTTATATCTTGCCTCGTATTTTATTCTTCACTATATTTAAAGAGTGCTACATTACATCTGACCATAATATTCTCATAGATTATTTTAAAAGAACGTAGACAATTTAAATAAAAAAAAAATGAAAGTTACAGGTATAATCGGTAATAATTTTTTATATTAAAATTACGTATATTAAAATCAATTTTAGTACATTTTAAAATAAAGTTAAAGAATAATACACAAAAATTCAACGGAAAATCCAAATTCCGTTCTTCCATATTTTTCCACTCTTCCCGTTAAGAATGAAACCGTAGAAAAACGTGATTGAATACAAGTTAATTTTTTCAGAAATAAAATATAAGTGGTTACATTTTTTATAAGTTTTTCTACCGAGAACAAGATGCCAAAATCGTTTTAGAAAATGAACGATGATTAAGTCGATTTAGTCAAATATGTTTTTTTTTTTTTTTATAAAAAACTGCAGAAATTCATAACTTCACTTGTTTTAATTTTTATTTTTCATGGAAGTAGAGAATGGTATTGTCTCCTTTACTTTTTCTTATTTTAAATTTTTAGAAATCAAGAGTGTCGTAACTTTTTCTTTGAAATTTTTCTTGAATAAATTTAGAATAATTCTTTTAGTATAATTAAAAAAAATTGATTAAAAAGAAGACCACAAAAAATGATCAGTTGACTAAACTGATGATTGAAAAATATGATTAAAAAATATTATGACACATTTAAGCATCATTACGGTACTCTTGATTATAAAAAAAATGTGAAATACAAATAGTTCTTATAAATTCTGAAATTAAATCAACCGATTTCAGAATTCAATCACAACACAAGATGTAATCATTGGAGCATGACATGATAAAGGGAGTGTATTAAAGAAAATATCTCTCATGATTCATGAAGCACCTGTGAGGTTTCATTATTAATCATCCTATTTATTTTTATTTAAAGCAAAATTATCAACTCATATTCAATTCATATTCATTGATTTCAAATGTAAAATTTAGGTATAAATATAGATTTGGTATTCTAACTTTTTCGGAAAGTTAAATTTGGTACCCAAACTTTAAGAATGTTCAATTTGGTACCCAAACTTTTTAAACGGGTTTATTTTGGTACCTTCCGTTAAACACTACATAACGTCGTTTGGCTTCTGTTGAGGTGGCACTGTGCTGGGGATACGTGACAGAAACAATGGTTCAGATAAAATGAGTTGGAATCCCCTTTATTTGTAAACTTTAAGTGTCCTATCTCGTGGAGAGTGCCCTAATAGGTGGTTTTCTCTTCTTCTGATTTTTCTAGACATTGAAGAAATGTCAAGGGCTGAATCATCTTCCTCTTGCTCTCACAATTCATGGTTGATGCGAAATCAAAGCTTGTCGTGTAATAGTGGTGGCTGTAGAAAATCAAAAAAATCAGCACGCATTCATCAACTCAAATATAACCAAATATTCTTCTTCCACTGCCAAAGCTATATCTTCCACTGCCAAAGCTATATCTTCCACTGCCAAAGCTCCATCTTCCACCGCTGAAGCTTCTTCTTCCCAGCTTCGCCCTCTCCAACGAACGAAAGGAAATCTTCGTCCTTCTTCTCCGATCACTGAACGCAAATCAACCACTGAACCCTAATTCCCAAATTTTGCTTCTGCCCTAGTTTTCCGTTCTGCAAAATTTTCGATTTCACATCCCTTATTTTCCCCCAAATCGACAACAACGTTTTTCTAAAATTTTTTACTTCACAATTTTTTTACTTTGAATTTTTTTTTACCACAAAAATCACGTGCCCAACCATTGTTTCTGTCACGTATGCCCTGCACAGTGTCACCTCAACAAAAGTCAAACGGTGTTATATAGTGTTTAACGGAAGGTACCAAAATAAACTTGTTTAAAAAATTTGGGTATCAAATTAAACATTCCTAAAGTTCGAGTATCAAATTGAACTTTCCGAAAAAGTTACGATACCAAATTTGTATTTATACCTAAAATTTGCTAAAAAGAGTTTAATATGATCACCATTGTCAAAAGAAATGAAACTAAGATTCAAATCTCACCTGAGAATAACCATGTCCCATTTGAAAATAGTCTATATTATCATAAAAATAGTCTATACTTTTTTAGAATAAACGAATTATTTGTCTATGTATACAAAGACGTCATAAGATATTCCAAATCTGATGATCAATAAAATTTTGATCTTAAGAGATAAAGACAATAATTTAATATTCTGTGCAACAAATATATCATTTAATATTCTGACGTCATTTGATTCGGAACATTGTCAAATGATGAATAAGGAAGTAAAAACCCTAAAAACTTCAATGATATATTTTTTTGTACAGTCACACGAAATAAAAATCTAAAGTGCTGTCTGTGAAAGTACAATCCACCGAGCAAGTTATTACAACACTTGTAAAACAGTCATCAAAATTTAATATACACGAAAGGATAAAAGTCATAGATTTATAAAATATGATATGATAAAAAAATATTTAATAGGTGTACATAAAATGAATATTATATATATATATTCTTTAAAATAAGCAAAACAATTTTGTATCCTAAAATTATTTTTTTTTTAAATATTTACTTATATATGTATATCTTAAGAAGCTACAGTAAGTTAAATATGCAAAATTTTTGTAGTGATTTCGCCGTAGTTTCATTTTCTTAATATAGTTTTTGAGAGAATATTCAGACTATAACATACCCTTTATATTTGCATATTCTAACTCTAAGACACTGTCTCACCAGTAGATTTTGATGCACTTGGATTGGATTATTTTGGTCACCAGATAATAATTCACTTATCCAATCTCAACAAAACAACTTTCTAATTTAATTTGCGTAATAAATTAAAATTTTCTCATTGATTTGACTCTGTTTCAAAATAATATATTTATTTTAACGGTATAAATTAAAACGATCGAAGATATTTGTAAGTGTTACGATGATTAATTTTTTCATTTCTTTTGATTGATACATGATGATATGTTGGAATTGAGTTAATTAACAAATATCAAGATAGACTAATATCATAACATTTAAAAATATTACAAAAAAATTGAAATTTAGACGGATTAAAAAACCAAATTTAGAAAAAAAATAGTTTAATCACACGAAAATTTTCGTTTTAGTTACAAAATTTTAATTGGGTCAATTTCTAAGTTTTCAATTGGGTCGTATTTTTTGAAAATTTGTTCCAATTTGATCCTTTGTATTAGGATATCACTGATGATAATAACTGTGTGTCACGTGTCGGCTCATGATTTATTTTTTATTTTTTTAATATTTTTCAATAATTTTTTTTTCTTGAAAAAAAAGTTTACACATGTCAAATTAGGATTTTACCATGTGTCAACTTGTGATTTTTTTATTTTTTTAATTTAAAAATAAACTATCACATGTCAAAATATGGTTTTGCCACGTGTGAATTATTTATGTGAAAAATCTCGATTTAGTCCTTGTATTTGTCATTTTGTCTCAATTTAGTCCAAACCTTGTAAATTTAAGTAATTTCATCCCTTTCGAATTGAGACCAAATTTGACTTTTATATCAATATTATAATGATAATTTTATTATAATAGATATTTTTAACCAAATTAATTTTATTTAAATTTAAATTTTGCATTGAACTTTATTTAAAAAATTTGTTTTAATAATTTCTAAACAACTTTATAAATTCAAATGTAAAATTTTAAAATAGTTTTATATAAGTTACAAAATTCAATGCAAAATTTAAATAAACTTGATTTATTTAAAAATATCTATTATAATAAAAATATAATTATAATATTAATATAAAAGATAAACTTGGTCTCAATTTGGAATGAATGAAATTACTCCAGGGACCAAATCGAGATTTTTTACATAAATAATTGATATGTGACAGAACCATATTTTGACACGTTATAATTTTTTTTAATTTTAAAAATTAAAAAAATTAAAAAAATCACAAGTTGACATGTGGCAAAATCCTAATTTAACATGTGTCAATTGTTTTTACAAGAAAAAAAGAAAAAAAATTATAAAAAAAATTATAAAAAAATTATAAAAAAAATAAGAAAAAACAACAAGATGACACATGGTACATAGTTAACGTTGTCAATGATGCCCTAACGGAAAAGATCAAATTGGAACAAATTTTCAAAAAACAAAACTCAATTGAGATAGTTTAGAAGTTGAGGATTCAATTAAAATTTTGTAATGAAAACGGAAACCTTATGTATGATTCAAACGATTGAAGATATTTGTAAGTATTATGATGATTAATCTTTTCGGTTCTTTCAATTGATACATGATGATATGTTGGAATTGGGTTAATTAACAAATATCAAGATAGACTAATATCATAACATTTAAAAATATTACAAAAAAATTTAAATTTAGACAGAGTAAAAAACCAAATTTAGAAAAAGAAAATAGTAAAGAAAAACTTGTAAGGGTCACTTTTTCATTCACATATGGATCCAGTTTAATTAAAAAGGGAGTCCACTTGTTTGTTTTCAGAGATCCCTAGTTTTCACTTTATTTTTTTTTCTCAACTTTCTCCTATCGTAACAGCTTCTATTCTTTATTTTCCTCTAACTCAACTGCTTCCACTCCTTCGAACAAAGTCTGAACCTGAGATTGTTGCGGAGTTCTCCAAGGATCAAACAAAACATTTCATCCCTCTGTGTAAGTTGAACTCCACACATTCGTTTTTTCCCTATTTCCTGTTCGGTTGCATTGGTTATGTCTTGGGTTCTTCCTTAAAGCCCCATTTTTATCTTTGTGCCCATGTTTTTTAACTCTTTAGTTTGTTTCTAGAGTTGTGGTGCTTTCTCTGTTAGCTCTCTCCCTGCAAGTTCGTTTTTAGCTCGAGGTAATGGAAGTTAGGATTTTTAACATTTTTTTGAAGCATCTTGTATGTTTTTGGTTCTGAATCATGTTTAAAATGTTTGGTTGATGTTTGTGCTTGTATGAGAATGGACTGCTTGTGGTTTGATATGGATTTCTGAATTTGCATGCGTGAGCAGGTGAGAAACTGAGTTTTCTCGCCCAAGCGAGCAACTATCGCCTAAGCAAGAATAACAGAAAACTCACCCAAGATTTTGCTCGAGTTGTCGCTCAGGTGAGAGGCTTCAGCTTTGAGCAAAGAAGAGCAATCTCGTTCAGGCGAGAAGGCCTTGCTTAAGCAAGAACTCGCAGAACCTTACAATGCCTCTGTTCAAACTCACATCTAGGCGAAAATGCCTAGCTTAAGCAAGAGAAATTTTATCACTTAAGCGAAGGCTTTTAGCTTGAGTGAGAATGGTGTAGGGACATGCTTCATTACTTGCTCTCTTCTATGATTGGTTGTTTTATTCCTTAAAGGTATGATGTTGTGCATATATGATGTGGTGCTTTGAGACAGTATTTGATGTGTTTAACATGAGATGATTATTATTGTGAGATAACATGTGAACTTGGTGTGGGAATTTCGTGAAGAAATCTCTTTTGATGATAAAGTAGTGTGTGCAGTGACTTAAGAATTAAGGCTGCATCTTGACATTGTAATGAATTAGTCAGACTCATATAGAGTAGACTAGTTCATGTGGTGAGAGTAGCAGGAGGTCTTAGTCTTTGGCAGGATAATGATCTTAGATAATCATGAATTAATCTTGTGTGTGATAGAGTGAAATCCATTGGCAATGGCTCTACAGAGTAGTAGAAGCAAGCAATTAGTGAATCCGATTTTATTACGTGTATCTGGATAATTGAGTTATAGGGTTTGTCATGGTTTGCTATCACATGTTGCTTGTGTTTAATAATTTGCTTGCTTCTTATTTTTTCTCTATCTTACCTTTTTCCTGTTTGTGCTATGTTTTTTTTTTTGTGATGTTTTCCTTTTTGCAACGATCATCAATTCGGTATGAGCAAATGTAGAGACCTCTAGTGATCAACATAATGATGATGTTGCTGATTAGTTAGGCAGGTTAGATCTTGCTCATTGTTAAGCCTTTTTTGAAGATTGTTTTCTTTGATCTATTGAGTAACCTTTTACCAATCTGTTTTATGTTGTAAGACATATTTATGAACTTCTGTTTTAATTATATTTTAGAATGATTGTAATAATTAAAGTCTAATATACTTTCTCTCTTTTTCTCTATATTATTATAATTATGTAGTATTTTATTTATTAAAATTATTCTATTAAATAGAATTATATTATTATAATTATATGATATTTTATTTATTAGTGTTATTTATTAAATAGGATATCACAAAACTCATTTCCCTCTTAATTACTTTATATCTCCAATTCATTCACAATTTTAGTATATCTGCAACCAAAATTTTAAAATTACTTTATATCTTAAATATATACAGAATTGTTTAATCAAGAAATGAGAAATAAAATACTTAAAACAAAGAATTAACTGAAAGATGGATTTTTAATCTATTTTAGAAATAAACTTAAATGGACTGAAAAACAGATGTTTGTTTTATTACATCATACTAATAACTTAAACCTTATTGAATTTTCTTTAAATATCACCAATCTTTTTAGATAGATATCCCATCATTAACTTTATTATTGACTAATATCCAAGAAAGAAAAAAAAAAAAAAAAAACTCGATCACCACCTCCAGTAGGAATCCCCTTCCACACACGATTATAATTACTTTCTACCCTCTCTTCTATCTAAAATTACTCAAATTCAATATTCTTTTTTTTGTAACTCTATTATTTACATAATACACAACCTGCCGACACATCAAAGTTCACTCCAGAAATTTTAAAATTGCTTCTCTTTGAATCCCAGTTCTTACCACATCCGATAAAAATCCTTCAAATTTAATTACTTCACATTCTTTTTACTTATAAACTAAAAAACATATTTTATATCCTAAATTCACGATAAACTCGCCCAAATATTCAGAGAAATATTACATTTTGAATATTTTAAATGAAAAAAAAAATGGCAAGGAGAAATTTTAAATTGGTCATCTTAATAATCAAATGACCCACCGTAGGTCACCTTGCAATACATAAGTTGAGCTTGTGAAAGAAGACCAATGTCTGAATCTGACAAAAGCTCCCCTTAAAAAGAGACACTGAAACTCTTAACCGATTACTAGTCACTTAATGAAACCAAATGATCATACAAATATCTCAGGATACTAATTAAAGTGACTACTAAAAAATATTAATCAGTCAAATCAGAAGACACCAATGCTTAAGAAAAGCCGATTGGTAACAAAGGAGAAATGATTTTCTTGTAATTAATATTCCAACTAATATTGGAAAGGAGGCTACACAAACATTCTGTAAATGAGGAAAATAGTAGGGCAAAACCAAAAAAAAATGCCCTTCTCTATAACAGAATTTAGCCAAGGAAAATTTACCTTAGCATATCTACAACCGCTATGCCATAGATATTACAGGAGCAAATTACATCAAAACCTTTTCTCGTACAAAATGATAATGTGCCGTCCTGAGAATTCAAAAGGCCCATTTCTAGTTGCTTCACTGACGGTAAATCTTGTTTATCTTCCCAACATTTTCATTCCTTCAATCGTTTATTGGAAACTGAATGAGCCATTCTGAAAGTAAATAAAGAAAACTAAGCATGGACACCCCTTATGATATGAAATACTCACTCCTAACAACCAGTTTCAGGAATCAAAAATCATTAAGTTTAGATATAGATCCTAGTCTTTGACGGGTAGTCATAAAGACACCATTATATATATATATATATATATATATA
>Ga0214542_1004370_pt1 | contig 28113 bp, 27 predicted proteins | sample CNSS1metaG_FD_160096 | JGI IMG/M metagenome (GOLD analysis project Ga0214542, IMG submission 160096) | Root nodule microbial communities from cowpea collected in UCLA plant growth center, Los Angeles, California, USA - CNSS1 | ecosystem: Host-associated > Plants > Roots > Nodule | place: USA...
TTTTTAGATTATTTAATAAATTATAAATAGTTTAGTAATTTAAGCGGGGACGGGTATTTGGGCGGGTATATATATATCCCCATCCCCATCCCCATCCCCAGTTGAAAATTTCGGGTATTACCCATATCCATACCCATACCCAGTCAAAGCGGGGATTCCCCGTCAAAACGGGGACGGGTTCGGGTGATACTCACGGGCACGGGTTTATTTGCCATCTCTAGTTGTTGATTCCATCTTTCTCGGGGATAGTCACAAGTTTCTTGCACATGTTGAATTATAAACCTTAACCAAACATATTCACAACTTTCCTCATAATTTGTATGATTAGACGATGTTGCTACTATGGTTTGTTTCATATACCTTCATGAAACTATTGTGCTACCACATGTGAACAAACATCTTGTTTGTGATCAACCATTGTGACATTGTAAGAATATGTAAAATAACATGCATATCCATAACCCATTGGTCTGAATCTGAATCATTTGGATGGAATACAATATGTAATCCATAAAGGAAACAAATCAACTTAGTTAATACAAATATTTACCATAAAGAGTAATGAATCATATCAGTAAATGTATCAAATCAATGGACAATCATTAATTCATAACAGGAGATGTAATATAAAACTATTTTTTTCATCCAACAAATATTTTACGATGTTGGTATTCCTGAGTATGACATATTAATAAGAGCTTCTTTGCTTCACATACATGTTTTGTATCCATTTTCAATATGGATACTACTGCTACCTCTGATGCTAACGTTTGAACTTCCCACACTCTCCTACACTTTTCATTGTTAAAAATTAAACCCTTAAAATTGTTGACAACAACAATCATGCACTTGGGTTCTGAAAACAGTCTCAAAATTATCAAAACCTCTATAAATATCAAGCTTGGATAGTTCAATAATGTTCCACACAATATTGATTCAAACTATGGGTTTTGTAGAAATAATTAATTAATATGAATGGAAAAGTATAGGATCAATATTTTTATAAAATATGAAAAATGGGAAGAATATTATTTATTCATATATGACATTATACTTTGAATATGTAGTCACAACCACATTTTATCTAACGGGGTTATGTTTAGATTAAGAAAAATGATCTTTTTTAAGTGATAATTAACTAACGTATAATAAGAAAAGTAGAGAAACTATGTGAAAAAAAAATGTTTATTTTATGCCCAAATTCTCGACCCACAAACAAGCCTTTATAGCTTCTTCCTTCCTGCACCCATTTTTTCTTACTGCAGCCCCATAAAAGCGGTACTCCAAAAGTTAACCCTCATTAAAATTACAATAAAAATTCTTACGCTCTCTTCCGGATCGGATGTTTTGAAAGATATTCAAGATCCAAAAATGTTTTACAAAACATTTGATCCGAAATATAAAAAAAATCGAATTAGGTGTTTTAGAAAACATTTTTAAATCTAAAAATATTTTTTGAAACACTTAGTTTAGAAATATTTTTGTATTTTGGAATACTCAGTCCAAAATATAAAAAATAAAATTTAGGAAAACCTACCAAAACATACGTTTAGGATTTTTTTTTAATATTCTGAAATAACTGTTCTCGAAAGTATTTTTAGATCTCAAAATATCTTATAGAATGATCATTTCTAAATATAAGAAAAAAATTAAAACAAATGTTTTGGAAAACATTTTTAAATCCAGAAATATCTTCCATATTAGGTGTTCGGGGAATGTATCTTTCACCTAATATTTTTTTAATACAGTACTTGGGCTTAATTCTTCTTGTTTTGTTCTTTCATAATTTTTTTTTTAATTTTTATGTAAGTTAAATTTATTAAAAAGAAGGATTGTTTATATGTTTTTTTTTTTCTAGAAAACGAATATGTAAAAAGTGGAAGAATAGGACAGGTGTCCGAAGGATGAACCTAGCCAAAACCAAAAGTTGCTCTTCGACATTTGTATTGCACTTATTTATAAATGACAAACTAATCAATTCATCAAACGTTTGCAAAATCTCACAAATCAAATTTCCCATATCACACACTCTTTGTTGATTAGTTCATTCTTACTTGAACCACGAACTAGAACTTTGGTATCCTAGGCAACAATAGCCTTCACATCCCCATCTAACTGTTGGAAGTTTTTCACTAAGATAGGAGCTGATGAGATGGGTAAAAGAGGGCATAATATAATGGTTGTAATAAAAAAATATTTAGTTAGGAGTAAAAAAATATGAGACCTCTCATTTAAAGTATCATATTAAGAAATGTAACAAAATCAAGTTTGAATATGTGAGTCAGATGATGATAGATGTGCAAGAAAAATTAAAATCCAAAAAAAAATTGATCAAATGGTGTCTTATGAGTTGTGTGTTAATATTATTATCAAACATGATTTACTGTTCAAGTTTGTTGGGTATGAAGAACTTAGGACTTGGATAACCTACTTGAATCCTATGCTACTTTGATGTCTAGAAATACAATTAAGAGTGATATTTTGAGAATATTTATGAGAGAAGAAAACTTATTGAAGGAAGAGTTGACAAGCATTCCATATAGGATTTGTTTGACTTCGAATTTGTGAACATCTTGTGCTATGGAGGGTTACATATGTTTGACAACCTATTATATTGGTAGTAATTGAAAGTTGTCTAGCAAAATTCTAAACTTTTGTCATTTGCCCCCACCTCACACTATATTTGAATTGTGTAAGAAGATAAATGAGCTTTTACATGAGTGGGGGCTTGAAAACAAAATCTTTTCCATTGCTTTGGACAATGCTTCTAGTAATGATGTTTTAGTCAAGACCTTGAAAGAGAAGCTTGTTGTACAAAATTCCTTACTTTGTGTTGGTGAATTCTTCTATGTGCGTTGTTGTGCACATATTTTAAACTTCATTGTGCAAGAAGGATTGAAGTTGATTAGTGACAATGTGGATCTAATAAGGTAGAGCATCAAGTATGTTAGGGGATCATAGAGTAGATTGATAAAATTTAAGCAATTCATTGAGCAAGTTGGGGGCATTGATGCAAAAAGTGCTTTGTGTTTAGATGTTCTAACAAGATGGAATTCAACGTTCTTGATGCTTCAAAGTGCCCTTCAATACCAACAAGTGTTTGGAAGTTTACACTTGGTTGATGAAAATTACAAGTGTTGTCCATCTCCAGAGAAATGGAAGAGAGCAGAAAAAATTTGTACATTCTTGATGCCATTTTATGATTTCACAACTTTTATTTCTGCCTCAAGTTATCCCACATCCAATTTATACTTCTTACAAGTCTGGAATCACTAGTGCATTTTGGAGCATTTACATCGCAGTATATGTTTCGGTTCCTGCGAACTCGCTGCATATAAGCACGCGGTGGCAGTTTCGTAATTAAATTCATCTGTTATGCCTCGGTTATCATACTAACCGAGGCATATGGCTAAAAAAAAAATTTTAACCCACGCGTTGACCCATAATTTGATTTTTTTTTACTGAAGCAATATGCCTCGGTTCTCTAATAACCGAGGCAGTAGCGAGACAATAGGCCTCGGTCAAGCGCCCACCCGAGGCAGTAAGGGTACAATATGCCTCAGTTTCGAATAACTGAGGCAGTATCCCTTTGTAGGGTTAAAAAACCCCAATTTCTTCATTGTGCAGCGACATCTTCTTCGATTTCTCTGCGAGCTTCACCATCTCCGGCCAGCCTTCATCTTCTCCAACGACCAGCGCCACCGTCCCGCACAGCTCCCACCGTCCAGCACACCTCCCACCATCTCGCACACCTCCGACGCTCCAGGCCAGCATTTCGTCGCCTGCACCGCACCACACCGCACCACCCTTTTCCGACGACCAGCGCAGCTCTACGCCACCATCCCGCACAGCTCCCACCGTCCCGCACACCTCTGACGCACAACTCCCACCATCCCGCACACCTTCAACGCTCCAGGCCATTGTTTCGTCGCCTGCACCGCATCGTCGTGGCTTCTTCTTCTTCTTCGACCAACCACCACCGTCGCTGCACCGTGGAGGAGTTGTGCACTGCCACCGGAGCCACTGCGTGTTCTTCGAGCAACCATCACCAATGTCCACTGCGATTCTGTTTAGTCACCTGCACCGCCACTACACGCACCTCTAGGAGGTTCTTCCGGTGCCGCTGCGTGTTTTTTTATTGAATTTTTTATGCTCATTAGGCCTCGGTTATGCGAGAACCGAGACAGTAAAGATTAAATATGCCTCGGGTTGTAACCGAGGCATAAAATACTAGCTTTTTACCTTGGTCGTATATGCAGCGGTTGCGGACCCGAAGTCAAAAGCTGGAAATAACCGCTGTCATTTCCCTTCCCTGCACTAGTGAATATTCAAACTCTTTTATTGGAAAAAGGAAAAGATGAAGATGACCTTATAAGACATATGGCTGAAAGGATGATGATCAAATTTAATAAATACCAGGATGAATATAGTGTGGTCATTGCATTCGGTGCTATTTTAGACCCAAGAGTGAAGTTGGAAACATTGGGATATTATTTAGAGCAAATTGATCCCCTTTCTTGGGAAGCAAAGGTAGATACCATCAAGGAGAAGTTGTACAAGCTTTTTTCTCAGTATTATACAAATACTTCAAGTTCAACTAAAGCAAAGCGTAGTAATATCTCAGCATCTTCTAGTTCCTCCAAACGTCCACATTTTGATGTACGTTTTCTAACCATAGTACAACCTTTGTAGTTTAATTATTATTTATGATGGTGACTTAAATGTTTTCTTCTTTTCATGTTAGGAAATTAAAAAGTGCAGACTTCAGGCTGCAGTAAAAATGGGAAGGAATCAACTAGACGTATATTTGGATGAGCCTATATTAGATCTTGACTTCACAAAGCCTAAGGATGTTGTTGTATGGTGGAGGACTGATATTGAACATTTTACAGATTTGACATTGATGGCAAGGGATTTGCTAAGTATCCCAATCACTACAGTTGCATCTGAATCTTCATTCAGCATTGGATCAAGAATTTTAAATAAGTATAGAAGTTGATTGTTGCTAGAATGTGTTGAAGCACTTATTTGTACTTCAAGTTATAACCATGGTTTTTGTGAAGGTAATTTTTGTAATTTAGATTCACTAAATATTTTATATTTTTTGAACTCAATTTTGATATTCTAACTTTTTCTTTTATTTACATGTCATGTTTTCACAAGATGATGAAGCACCTCACACAATCACACATGGGACATTGGGGGGAGCTTCTTCTATGGGTGCTTCTAATACTCTTAGAATTGGAGAACATGATTACTGTTGAATTAGTTTCTGATGTAATTGTGTAGTGTTTATGATGATAGCCCATTTGATACATCTGCTTATGCTTCTAATTGTGGTGTAGTGTTTATGATGTTAAATATCTAGTTTATGTTGGTTGGATTTAAAATACAAGGGATAATAGAACCTGCACTTTTTTGTGGTCTGGTTTGATTGGATATTAGAACCTGCACTTTTTATGGTGTTGTTGGATTGGATTTAAAGTTTATGTATGCATAGCTTGATGTTAGTGACTTTTTACAGGTTGCAAAGTATTGGTTTCATGCCATGTTTTTCACTTACTATGGTTGTGAGTTCTAGTGTGTAATTTATTGAGTCACGTTGTTATGAATATAGTTTGTGATGCCACTAAAAAAATTGTGATTCTTTTTATGTGATCGAATTCCCAGCATATGATTTTACCCAACTACTATTTGTCTAAAATTCGAAAAAAAAAGAAACTGGCGGGCCAACCCGCCAACTCACCCCTTGGCAGGTCGAGTTGATGTTTTCAGCCCACTTATGCTAAACGGGCTAACCCGTTTTAGTCGGGTTGAAGTCGAGTTGGCCAAAACGGACTAGGTTGACCCGTTTTGCCACCCCTAATATATTTTTATTTAAAATAAAATATTATAATATATAAAACACTACTAAAGATAAATATATAAAACAAATGAGTTAAAACAATAAAAAACCTTGATTTTGGTTGTCAAGAAAATAAACTTGATAGTAAACTTGTAGTTTCTTGAAATCTCAAGTCTCTTTCTTCTTTTCAACTCTCAACTTTATCACAAACCTATGAAGTTTATTCTAACATTAATCATTAATAACAATAATTTTAAAAAATTATTGTTCTTTTCAACTCGATCATAAGTCTTTTTCTCTTCAACTTTAATTATTTTTCTAAAAAAATCTCAAAGACTAAATTTTAATCTAATTAATAATTTTGTAGAAAAATTACATGTCCTTTTCAAGATATATACAAAAAAGCTCTACACCTACCAGCAACGATAATCCAAACTCCAGTCCTGCACAATGTTGAAGATGGGGAAGGTGTAGGGATACATGGACCGTGATGGAAGAAAGAAAATGAGAATGGTGAAAAAGAACTTCTCAAACTCGAATAGTGATGGAAGAAGGATAAAAAAAAAAATGGCGAGGGAGAGCTTCTTAAATGATGAACAAGAATGGTAAGGAGAAATTGGGAGGTGCGTGCTGGTCGTTGAAGAAAAAAGAGGACGAATGGTGGAGATTAGTCAATTTGGACTTTTATTATAACTTATTTGAAGGGTAGAATAGAGATATAAAATTTTATAAGGTGCACGAAGAAAAACAGGGAGGTACAGGAAGAACCTGACCTTTAAAATATAGGCCTCATTTCTATTAAAAACACAGGCACAAATACCTTTCTTCCGATTCAAGCACAACCTAAGCACGCACTGAAAAAAGAGAATGCTGCTAAGGATTTAAAACGACGCCGTTTACAGCTTCCCTCGCAGATTAGATTCAACCCTTTTGTAAACCCTAAATAATCGTTTTTTAACTGAAAATTGTCCAATCACCTAATTTCAATTCCGCTGATACTTCCATCCTTCGCAAGAAGCAATGTCGAATTGAAAATCCCAGAAACAGTTTCCAATGGACGTGAAGGCTTTGGCGAAATCAAAAAGAAGTCACACGCAGCACCACAGCAAAAAGTCTCACCATAGCCACAAGCCCAGAGCCCAATCATCGTCTTCTTCGGACCCGAAGGACGCTGCGAAGAACCCACCGGGGAAGCAGCAAGCGAACGAGGAGAAGAAGAAGAAAAGCCACCATTCTGCGCTTCCCTCAAATTGGGACCGCTATGGGGAGGAAGAGGATGATTCTGGGTCCGAAATTGCAAGCAAAACCCTCGATGTTGTCTTGCCCAAAAGTAAAGGCGCCGATTATCGCCACCTGGTTGCGGAGGCTCAGTCCCAGGCGGAGACTAGTTCGGAAGGATTCCCTGCTTTCGATGATCTTCTTCCTGGTATGTATTTTGCAAGATACAAGATCATCACTTTTTTTTTTTGTTTTTAATTTTACACAATTTAGTTACCAAGTTAAGTTTTATGTCTTAGAATGTGGTTTCCGTATGTGAGTTAAAAATAGGAAACCTTTAGTTTAAAATATTTTTAATATTTTTGATTTAATAATAATTAAAAATAGAAATAAAGCAAGGGTAAAATCCAGAAGGCTTGGTATGAGAGGTTTGCATAGTTTGCATGAGGTCATAATTTCAAGACTCGTCGCAAGTCATTGTAAAAAACGTAGTGAAATCATACTAATATTTGAGTTTAATCTTAGTGATTGGATGCATCTGTTAAACCATAGATTAAAATCTAACTTCACTAAACCTTAGTTTTGTCCATGTAATGAAGTTGTGATGTTTCGTAATTGTTCTTGGTACATATTTCAGTAGTAACAGTAGCTTATGATATGAGCATTTGTAATTAGGTGACTTGTCATTGATACTGCATTTTGTGTTGCAGGGGAATTTGGTGTGGGGTTGAGCTCTATGCTTGCGTCCAGGGGAGAGGGCATCATCTCGTGGAATGGAGATGATAATTTTGTTGTAGAGGATAAGACAAGTGGAAATCAAGAGGTAAATTATTATCCCCCTGAACTAATGTTGATATGATATGGTTATAAGACTGGTGCACTTATTTAGTAATTCTTGGTGAATATAGTAGAGGTAGTTATCATCTAGTATTTAACTCATGCTAGTTTGAGCATCTTTAGTAAATTATCATTGAAGAATCAACTAGGCCAGCTTCATCCAGCAACTTCTATTTGTTGTAATCTAAAGTGATTGATGGTGCTTGTATACTAAGAGAAGGACATAGGCTATAGAATTTTTTGCAGGCATCCAACGGTAACTGTTTGAAATTGCTATTCCTTTGTTGATCAGTAAGTAAACATTCTCTTGTTGGATAAAAATATGGTATGCTATATTGGCCATAAGCTTTTCCAACTTTTAGCATATATTTGCTAGGGTATTAGACACTTTTTTGTTGTTTTTTCTTTTTCTTTTTCTCGAACAATTTATTTCCAGCAGAAGATTGTTTATTGGAATTTGGAATTGTAATTCAGCTATGTAAAATAATTGTTATTGATCTATGTGATTTTCTCCATCATTCTTATCATGACTAGCATTTGCAACATTTTTATATCTTGATTATTTTGCTGCATGTTATCTTCCAACTTCATATAGTACTGCCTTACTTACCTTGAATTGGATTTTCTTGCAGGCATCATTTTTGTCCCTGAATTTGCTTGCTCTAGCCGACAATTTTGCCAAGATTGACTTATCAAAGAGATTATTCATCGAGTCTGACCTATTATCCACTGAGTTGGTATGTTTACTCTCTAAATTATTTTTAAAAATTATGTGGCTGGTCGCCTTTTGGTAATTGTAAATAACAATACTTTCATTTTATTTAGCTTAATTTCATATTCCTTTTTTTTTCCCTTCCAAGGCTTTGGCAGAGGCTGGGCCAATAGTGCAGCATACTGATTTCTAATTTGTTTTACTATTTACATTGGACATAAATTTTTTAAAAATTGAAAAGTTATTAAATTCAGGTCTCCCCGTTGTCCACTTTATGGCCTACATTGTTTCCCGCACAAGGGAATTGGATAATTTGAACCCCTTATTTTTACTTATCCTACAAACAGAAATTCGTAGGGACTCCTTACCTAGAGCTCTTGCTCTGTATTTTTTTTCGTGTATTCAGCTATAGCTGTAGGTCACTAAACAATGTAGTTAAAATGGGAAATAGTGATGGCAGAAATAGTTAACATGGCGCAAATTCCTTGATGCAAAACAAACTGTTAAGGATTTTTCTTGATACAAACAGCAACTTTATATTGAGCACCGGTCAATAGAGCATGAAGCATATTGCACTACATTTCTCTATCAGATACGTTGAAACATAGCCATGTGTGCTTTGTATCAATTGTTACATTGGATTAGTGTGGCTATGACCGACCAGTTCTATAGAATATATAATCAAAGATTCCTAATTTCAGCAATTTCTTTGTTCACTTATACAAATAATTATGACATGTATTGCAGCACTGGCATAGGTATCTTGTTATTATATTTGGCATATAAAGTGATAGAGTCATCTTGTATTTTCCGTATTCCCTGAGAAATTCAATAATCAATAATAAATTCCAACAATTTTTATTTTTGTGTATAGTCTGCAAATCTATATTTGCTGCATTAATGCAGTTTATTATGCAGTGTGTGGAAGAGTTAGCAGTGAACAGCAACGTAGAACATAAGGAACTGGAAACCAAAGTGGACAATGAACTAACCAATAGTATGTCTAAAGAATTCAATTTAGACAATAATGCTGCCGATCAGTTTGCACCATCTAGTTCCAGCACCAGTAGCCATCCTTCTTCTACATTTCCCTTGTCAAATGACTTTAACATTCCTGTGAAGTCTGTCATTACTGAATTTCAGCAAGCTAGCAGCACTGGTAAACATAAACCATTTGTTCTAAGTTCAGATGCCAGCTTATATTCCACTGAACATATAAGAGGGAAACAGTACTCCACATTTGAAGCTGCTGCTGCTGAAAAAGAACTAGATATGCTTCTAGATTCATTTACTGATACCAAGATCCTAGATTCTCCAGTTTCATTGGGAACCTCTTCTGGGTATCCTCAGATTCTGAAGAAAGATCCAGTTCCATCCAAAATTGCATCCTTTACTGCTAATCTAGATGATGCACTTGATGACTTGCTGGAGGAAACATCCACTTTGATGAAACCAAACGTTTTATTACTGCCACAGGAAGAAAAGCCTGTCAACAACAGCATGAAATCTTCTTCACATTCTGGAAGCGAATCCAAAGTAACTGATGATTTTGATTCATGGTTTGATAACCTTTGATTTTACGAGCCTTGGAATTCCTGATATAATGTGTAGTATGATGTGTTCATTGATGCTTGTGCTAAGAGTGGCTCTGTTCTCTCCACCAGAGACTGGTGAATGCAAAATGACCTTTTTTTTTTCTAACAAGGTCTGAAACAAGGAAATACAATTGGAACTTTACGGCGATTGTGTACAGAAATACTTCAACTTGATCATTTTTTTTCATTCTCATGGCCATTTTCTTCAAAAAATAAAGTAGTCATTCTAACGAAAATGTAGTTTTATCGAACCTAGTGATGTCTCACATGTCTTCACTATAAGATATTCAAACTCACGGTTTATTTTACTTTTGGCCTGCATTTAAATGTTTTTAATCTGACAACTATCAACTGAACGAAGATACTGCAAGATAAGATGTGATAAAAAAAAAGACAAAAAAAACGTGTGGCATTGTTCAGTTTTATCCTACAAGTAGTGTTAGTAACTTCCTATAGACTTTCATTATTGAAAGGCATCAATTTATCTTATTGAAATTCTTTAGCACTAGTGAACACAATAGCGTTTGTGTGGGTTCACATTTTTTTAATTTTCATAAAAAATAGAATTAAGATGAATAAAAAATATATAATTAATTATTAAAATAGTTTTTAAATGTAAAATTTGAAAAATAAAATATGTATACAATGTTTTTGAATATAATGGTTAAAGACAATTTTTTTAAATAATAATTAATTTTAAAAATAATAATTAAGGGTAAAATTGAAATATTAAAATGTGGATATAAAAAAAAATATCTCTTTTATATATTGTTATAAATAATAAAAGTTCTATTCTTTTCTTAGTTTTTTCTGAAAGTGGCAGCTTGTATTTGTCAAATACTTTCTGTAGTGATTAGTTGAGTATTTGTGAAATAGAAAACTACACTTTCTAGAGTGATTAGTTAACCATTTGTGAAATATAAATTAGACTTTTCAGAGTGATAAGTTAATAATTTGCCAAATACAGATTACACTTTTTGTTTTGACTTTAAAGAAACCTTTTTTTTTTCTTTGTTACGAAAAAGGAATGAAAAAAAAAACTAAGGTTAATCATGGGGAAAATGACTATAAATTAAAATTAGATAGCTTAATAGAAGAAAAAGAAATAGAGAGACAATTTCGGAGTTAATTTGAAAAAGAGTATGATTGCTATTATCTTATTCATTAAGAATGTGAAGAAAATACAAAAATAGTTACTTCCTCTCCTTTAAGTATTAATAAGATTGTATAAGTGTGTGTTAAAAAACTGTAAAAAATTGGTAGTATAGATGGAGCAACCTAACTTATCTTTAAGTGAATTTGATAATATCATATATAAGAATTATGGCATCAATATTTTTTAATGTGGAAATGGATAAAATTAGGATTGTGGAAATGGATATATCGGTCTTGTTCCACATGGAGTTAAAAAGATGACAGCTCATTACCTATAGTTTAGTATGAACCTTAGTTTTTTTTTTAATAGTTTGGCTATGTGTTGGCCAATGACTAATAGGCCATTCTTATCCTTATTTAAAATTTGGATTAAATATATTTTTAGTCTTTAAATTTACATGTGAAATTATAATTTATTTCTTTTTTAAACATTGATATATATTTTGATCCCCAAACATTAAAAATAAATAGATATAGTCATCTTATCCCAACACATTATTTTTTTTGGACATGTTAAACGGTGTTTCAAGTTGATCTTTGAGATGAAACGTGTCAAACAGTGTAAACAATTGAAACGCCATCTTGAAACACGTTTGACAAAAAAAATAACGTAGTGTTTGTGTGTTTGTGTTTATGTCTGTGTGTTTGCGTGTGTATGTTTGTTTATGTTTATGTGTGAGTGTGTGCATAACACTTTTAATCCTTAGCCATAACAAGCTCATTATTAACCACTTAGGCATCTGCACTACCATCTGCTCACATATAACATACCATCATTATAGTTGGAAAATTACAACACAATAGAAAATTGAGGGTAAACTACTAAAATTTTTACAAATTATACGCTGAATTCACGAATTAACTATATTTTCCAATCACAACCTCAAATGAAACTCAAGAAATCATCACCATTACCCTTTGTACCTCATTCTTCCCTTCTCATTCATATCACATATCCTCATATAGAAAAACTAAAACACTTAACTTAGTAGTTGTAGGGTACAAAAATCCACCTGTATACAACTTAACATTTATCATTACCATAAACTCATTATCCTTCCTTGTATTCATTGTATTCCAACATTTAAAATCATATTCATTCATTCAACATCATACTTACCTACATAGACATTATATCACAAGTATAAACATATAATAATCACTACTAAACAAAGATTCACTTTGAGCTATTTTCACTACTATATTTTTTAGTTTAAACAACAACTTAAAAATGCTGCCTAAAGTTAAAAAACCATGGCCTTAAGTTTAAGCAATGATTCTTTTCCTAAAGCCACAAAAGTTTTGAAAACCATTGCCTTAGAAGAAAACAATAGACCACACTTTTTAGCCAACAAGTTATTTTATAGTTTTATGCAACACATTTTAAAATGTTGTGTATTCTTTAGGCAAAGATTATTTAATTATCGTGTTTATGTTTAGAACATAATTATTTAGTCTGTCCTTAAACAATTATCTCATTGGGAATCAAACTCATGATCTTGGTTTTGATACCAATTGTTGAATTGATCTTGGTTTTGATACGCAATGATTTTTCTGTTGTTGCCCTGTCAGCGTTGACAAATCTATAAGTATGACGAACATTCATAATGTATAATATAACATAGAGGGAAACAATGCAATGAAGAGGCCACAATTTCATTTGCCTACATTTTCTATGGGCAACATTTAAAAAAATATTTCCTAAATAATTAACAATTTATATATGTAGCTTTTAATAGTTTTAAGCCACCCTTATATATTTTTTTCCTATTTTATGATTAGGCAACAATTTTATACATGTAGGCTATATTAGAGCAGTCTAAAGTGAAAAATGGTGTAGTATTTGAGTCACATGCATGGATCCTAGAACCACGTGTGCTTTAAAATGCTAAGCTAACTTAAAAATAGAGCAAATAGTGAACTTACTCTGTTTTAGATTTTGATTGGACAAAAGTGTAGATATTTCTGTCGTGAATCCATTAGTGGTCTCTGATAATCAAATATATGAAAGATGTGCTCAAAAGGTTAAAAAATGCAAAAGAAACTTTAGAAAAAGGTTTTCAAAAAGATAATGATTTTTATAAAATATCTATTTATAATTGAATTTTTTATGAATAAAATAATCAAGTTCATCTTTAGATTCAATTACCATGCCAGCAAGTGTTTAGATGAGATAGTTGATTCCTATGTTCTCAGTTAGCAATGGATAATAATGGAAGATATACACAAAAGATTAATATGGTTCAATTAAAGTATTAACACACTTTAATCTACATCCACGAAAACAATTCACCATGAAAAAAATATTACAACTCAAAGCTTCTCTCTTAGTGAACTCTCTTAACTAATATTTTTTTTTCTATTATTACAACTAATAAGGAAGTCATGTTAATACTACTTTCACAACTAAGCTCAAAGTGTCAAGTAGGTGAACTCCCATATGAAAAACGAAAGAAGTTATCATTAGATGTAGAATAAATAGTCTAAACCACTAAATACTCTAAAGATAGACACATTGAAGACTTACAAACTAATCAAGAAAAAAGATTTTGAAATATCATACAGTTTAAGAACCTTAACAATATTTTTATTAAGCCAATCTTCATGTTTACAAAAATATTTGGAATATATTTGGAATCAAAGAACCAATTTCATTTTCAAGAATGCAATAATTGATGGTGACAAAGTGTTCACTACAATCTAACTCAAAATATGGTCGTCAATAGTGTATAAAAATCCTAATACAAATGTTTTTCATAATTTTATTGGTGTTTGTGTCCAACCATGTGTCTACAACCTATGTGCATTTAGTAAATTAGGTTCTTTGGTTAGGTTGTTGGAAGGCTCTTTTCTCATCCCTATATTAGTAGACTAATATATTAACTGATGGGGTGGGGACAAGACTACATTGTTCTTTGTTACAATGGATTTAGAGTGAAATACTACCTATATATTGTGCTTGTGTTTCTTAAGATCATTTTGGAATTAGTATGGTAGGAACCTACCAAGATAGTAGGAAAATTTTTGTAGAGATGGGTTTTTTCTGGATTTGGAACCTATATTGTTGTATAGTCTTTTTGATCATGATTTCTACGGGAACCAAAATTGCAATAAAAGTGGTACACCAAGTTTCTATTTGATCTCTCCTATTTTTTTTTTCTTTTGTTATATTAATGTAATTTTGTGAGCAACCAATATTGGAAGACAAAAATGTATGGTTAAGAATTGTTTAGTTGAAGGGAGACATTTGATAAGTATGAAAAATACTTATTATTCTTATTTTATTGGACCTCTTCATTGTACTCAATCATGTGTTTTGTGGGAAGTTTTAGGTTGTTTTTAGGCTTCTTTTAGGTTAGATATATTTTGTGTTTTCTTAGAGATTATTGTATAGGAAAGTGAAGGATTGGAGAAGAAGTGAGGTTATTCTGTCAGGACCTAGTCGCCCAGCGAGATGGAACAGTCGCCCAACGAGTATCCTCTGTCGCCCAGCGAGTAAGTCATCTCGCCCAACGAGAGGACGATTTTCTGAAGTGGTTATAGTTTCGAAAGTTACACGAAACTGGTATATTGGAGTGTGGTAATGCGACAGGAATAGGAAAGAGACGAAAAAGCGCCATTCTAGGGCAAGGAGACTTCACATCAATTCATCCATTCCATCAAATTCATCCATCCTTTGTTCTTTAGATGCTTAGGAGTGACTAAACTCCTCCTTCATTGGGGTTGGATGTAATGAACCTATACTCTTTATAATTTTCCTATGCAATGTAATCTCTTTCATTGTTCATATGTTCTATCTCAATTATAAATGTGCTTGATGGAAATCTTTGCTATTTGGTTGTATCTAATTATTAGAAAATGAATTGGAACTTAACCTTGGATAGAACAACCATGAGATTGGGTTCTAGGAATAAACGTAATCTCTAGGTCATTCTATACACCAAATCTTAATGCAAGTCACGTGTTAAAATAGTTAAGGAATTAATATTCTAACATATTTGACTTAGAACTTACTTCTAAGAAATTGTGTCAAAGGCTTGTTACGAAAAACCCCTACTCATGGTTTTGACATGCCTACGCAACTTACTCTCTTCCTTGGAGGATTGCAATCTCATACTAAATTAATGTTGGATGCCTCGGCTGGAGGCAATATCAAGTGGAAGACACCTAAGGAAGCCCATGAAATGATTGAGAATATGACATCTAATGATAATGAAATGCAGAATGAGATAGCCACTTCACAGAAGAAAGGAGGTATGCTAGAGCTTCAGTCTCCGGATGCAATATTGGCTCAGAACAAAATAATGACTCAACAACTTGAATCAGTAATGAAGAAGCTTTCTCAATTGCCTAAGGAACTTCAGAATGTCTCGCAGGCTCAACATCAACAAGTTGTGCAAGGATGTGAGTTGTGTGGTGGAGATCATTCAAATGGGCAGTGTGTCATGAAGATCAATTCTCAGGAAGAGGTTAACTTCTTGGGTAACCAAGGCCGTCAGGGTAATTATGGTAACTACAACCAAGGTTGGAAGCCTCACCCAAGCATGGGCCAGCCTGGACCTTCTAACAGACTTCCACCTCAATCCCAACCATCTTTGACTGATAGGACCACTAAACTTGAGGAAGTAATGCAACAGTTTGTGCAAGTGTCTATTTCCAATCAAAAGAGCACAGAGGCATCTCTCTGTAACTTGGAAATGCAAATTGGGCAACTTGCTAAGAAGTTGGAGGACAAGCCAGAGAAAAACTTTGGGGCTAATACTGAGGTTAACCCCAAGGAGCAGTGTAAGGCTATTGTTATAAGAAGTGGTAAGGTGTTAGTGGAGAGACATGTGATAAAAAAAAGAGTGAGAAAGAAAAAGGAGAGACGAGTGGAGAGAAAAGTGAGAATGATGAAAAAGTTGAGGGAGAAGATGAGAAAGAAGTGGAGAGAAAAAACAGTGAGAAAAAAGAAATTGTTAAGCCACTTCCTTATCCCAAAACCCACTTTAGAAAAGAAAAGGAGAAACAATTCTCTAAGTTTTTGGATATTTTCAAGAAACTAGAAATTACCATTCCCTTTTCTGAAGCTCTCCAACAGATGCCTTCCTATGCCAAATTTATGAAGGAATTGCTCACCAAAAAGAGGAAGTACATTAAGGAGGAGATAATTGAAGTGCAAGGCAATTATAGTGCAATTATTCAAAAGCTTTTGCCTCCCAAATTCAAAGATCCAGGTAGTTTCACTATACCATGCACCATTGGGAAATTACCCATTGGAAAGGCATTAATTGATTTGGGAGTAAGTATAAATTTGATGCCTCTTTCCATGATGAGAAGAATTGGAGATTTGGAGGTGAAACCCACGAGGATGACACTTTAATTGGCTGATCGGTCTATTAAGTGTCCATATGGTGTTATAGAAGATGCATTGGTGAAAGTTGATAAATTCACTTTTCCAGTGGATTTTGTCATCTTGGATATGGAGGAGGATACTAAGTTCCCTCTCATATTGGGGCACCCATTCATGAAGACTGCTAGGGTGATTATTGATGTGGATGGTGGTCATCTAAAAGTTCGTGTGCAAGATCAAAATGTGACTTTTAATGTCATAGAGCCTATGCAACATCCAAGTGATAGTGGCAATTGTTTCAGAGTGGAGGTCCTTGATGAAGTGATTGACACAGCTAAGAGTCAGATGCATGTAAAATCCTCTCTTGAGAGAGTTTTGACTGATTCTTGTGATAATTTGACTCTTGGAGAGGAAGCTGAAGTGGAAGAAGTCACTATGCAGTTGGAAAAGACTAAAGAAGTATCTTCCACTCATGCTAAAATGGAGAATTTGACAAAGGAGAAATCTGATGATCAAGGAAAACTTGAGTTGAAAATATTGCCAGATCATCTCAAGTATGCCTTCTTAGAAGAAGATTGTAAGAAATCGGTGATAATTAGTAGTGCACTTTCACAGTTTGAAGAGTAGAGGCTTTTGGAGGTTCTCAAGGCAAATCAAAGGGCTATAGGTTGGCATATTTTTGACTTGAAGGGGATAAGCCCAACTTATTGCATGCACAAGATTATGTTGGAGGACTACAAACCCATTGCACAACCACAAAGACGTTTGAATCCCACTTTGAAAGAGGTGGTGAGGAAAGAGGTGCTGATATTGTTGGAAGCAGGGATGATATATCCAATTTCAGACAGTTCTTGGGTAAGTCCTGTGCATGTTGTGCCAAAGAAAGGGGGAATGACTGTTGTCAAGAATGAGAAAAATGAGTTAATTCCAACTCGAACAGTCACTGGGTGGAGGATGTGCATTGAATATAGGAAGTTGAATCAAGCCACTCGGAAGGATCATATTCCACTCCCTTTTATGGACCAGATGTTGGAACGGTTGGCTGGGCAAGCTTTCTACTATTTCCTGGATGGTTATTCAGGATATAATCAGATAGTAGTTAATCCAGAAGATCAGGAGAAGATTGCTTTCACGTGTCCTTATGGTGTATTTGCTTATAGGCGAATGTCTTTTGGCCTTTGCAATGCACCTGCCACCTTTCAAAGATGCATGCTAGCCATTTTTGCTGATGTGGTTGAGAAGAGTATTGAGGTATTTATGGATGATTTGTTAGTTTTTGGTCCATCTTTTGATTCATGCCTTGAGAACTTGGATGTGGTTTTGAAAAGATGCATTGACACAAACCTTGTGCTGAAATGGGAGAAGTGCCATTTTATGGTGAGAGAAGGTATTGTGTTGGGCCATAGAGTTTCTTCCAAGAGAATTGATGTTGATCATGCTAAGGTTGATGTCATTGAGAAATTACCACCTCCATCAAATGTCAAAGGGGTTAGAAGTTTTCTTGGTCATGCAGGTTTCTATAGAAGATTCATCAAAGATTTCTCCAAGATTGCTAAACCCCTGTGCAATCTCCTTTTTAAAGATGCTCCTTTTGAGTTTGATGGAGAGTGTTTGCAAGCTTTTAATAACTTGAAGGAGAAACTAGTTTCTGCCCCAGTGATAATTGCACCAATTTGGACTCAAGAATTTGAGTTGATGTGTGATGCTAGCGATTATGCCATTGGGGCTGTTCTTGGCCAGAGAAAAGAGAAATTTTTTCATGTTATATATTATGCCAGTAAGGTCTTGAATGGTGCTCAGCTTCATTATGCCACAACAGAGAAGGAGTTTTTTGCCATTGTCTATGCATTGGAGAAGTTTAAACCTTACCTTATTGGGTCTAAAGTGATAATATATACAGACCATGCTGCCATAAAGTATTTGTTGTCCAAGCCTGACTCCAAGCCATGGTTGATCAGATGGGTTCTTTTATTACAGGAGTTTGATTTGGAGATTAGGGACAAGAAAGGGAGTGAGAATGTTACTGCAGATCATCTTTCTTAGTTGGTAAATGATGAAGTTACATGCAAAGAGAGGGAGATTTGTGAGACTTTTTGTGATGAAAGCTTGATGCTTATTCAACAAAGGCCATGGTTTGCAGATATGGCTAATTTCAAAGCTGCAGGTATTCTCCCTGAAGATCTTTCATGGGAGCCGAAGAAAAGTTTTTTACATAATGCAAAATAGTACCTTTGGGATGACCCTTTCTTGTTCAAACTTGGTGTTGACAATCTTTTGAGGCGGTGTGTCACTACAGAGGAAGCTGTAGTATCCTATGGCATTGTCATAATTCGCCATATGGTGGACACTTTAATGGAGAAAGGACAGACGCCAAAGTGCTCCAATCTGGTTTCTACTGGCCCATTTTATTCAAAGATGCTCATGCTCATGCTAGGAGTTGTGATAAGTGCCAGAGGATTGGAAGCATTTCAAGAAGAAATGAGATGCCACTGTAAGCAATTTTGGAAGTGGAGGTGTTTGACTGTTGGGGCATTGATTTTGTTGGTCCCCTACCTTCATCGTACAATAATGAGTATATATTGGTTGCAGTGGATTATGTCAGCAAATGGGTGGAAGCAACTGCTTGCCAAAAGAATGATGCCAAGACAGTTATCAAGTTCTTGAAGAGACAAATTTTCTCACGGTTTGGAGTTCCTAGGGTCCTCATAAGAGATGGTGGATCCCATTTTTGTAATGATCAGTTAGCCAAGGTTTTGAAACATTATGAGGTTAGGCACAAAATAGCCTCTCCTTATCATCCTCAAACCAATGGCCAAGCTGAAGTGTCCAACCGAGAGATAAGGAGGATTCTTGAGAAGACTGTGGCATCATCCAGAAAGGATTAGTCGGTGAAGCTTGACGATGCCTTTTGGACATATAGGACAGCCATGAAAACACCTATGGGACTGTCACCGTTCCAATTAGTATATGGCAAATCTTGTCATGTGCCGATGGAGATAGAGCATAAGGCTTATTGGGCCTTAAAATTTCTTAACTTTGATTCATCTTTTTCTGCAGAGAAAAGAAAGTTGCAGTTGCAGGAACTTGAAGAAATGAGATTGACAGCATATGACAACTCCAAGAGATACAAGGAAAAAGTAAAGCTCTATCATGATAAGAAGCTTATGAAGAGAGAATTTCACCCAGGCCAGCAAGTGCTACTTTCAATTCAAGATTCAAGCTCTTTCCTGGCAAGTTTAAATCAAAGTGGTCAGGGCCATTCACCATCAAAGATGTTAAACCATATGGCACAGTTGAACTAATGGATCCTTCTTCTAGTGATCCAAATAGAAGTTGGATAGTAAATGGTCAGCACTTGAAGCATTATGTGGGGGGTGAGGTTGAACGCCTCACCACTATCATTCATTTTACTGATCCATGAACTGTTACCCGTCAAGCTAGTGACGTTAAAGAAGCGCTAACCGGGAGACAATCCAGGGTTGTTGTTTGTTATCATTTTTGGAGTAGGTTTGCTTCTGTTTATATGTGCTACTGTTCTGCTTTATTCACCCAACGAGTCCATTTCTATAGAATTTGTTTTTCAAAAATTATGCAGACTCGCCCAGCGAATATTTGCGTTAATTGGAATCTGGAGCAGTAGCTAGGCGAGCCACTCTCGCCCAGCGAGTTTGGCTATTTGTGAATTCAAAAATTATACACACTCGCCCAGCTAGTAGTAGTCGCCCAACGAATTATTGAAGAAATTTTGCTCTGGAAGAGTAGTTGGGCGACCATTACTCGCCCAAAGACCAAGCTTCGGGAATAAAAAAAAATAAAAAAGAAAAAAGAAAAAAAAGAAAAAAGGAAAAAGGAAAAAAAAAAAGAAAAAAGAAAAAGAAAGAAAAATTTCAAATTTGAAATTGGAGGGAACTGGGACGCTCACCCAGCGAACCACCTCAATGGCCAGCAATTGGGACAGGCTTTAATGTTGTCAGGTGGTTGCTGGGTCAAAGTTGACTTTTCTGAAAACGAGGCCGCTCGCCCAACGAGTAGTGTGGCTCGCCCAGCGAGAGCGTCTCGCTGGCCCTAAAATCTCAGATTTCCCCTCTTTTTCTTTCTCTTTCTCTTTTGAAAAACCCTAGCCTTTTTCTCTTCTCCCCTTGGTTGTGAGTCGTGCTGCTCTTGTGTGTGCTTACTCCTTGCCATTCCATCTTCTTCTTGCATTCATCTTCATCAAGGTAAGTATTTCTCATCTTCTTTTTCCTTTTTCATTTCAATAATTTAGGGTTTTACTTAGGGTTTTCTTTAGGATTTCTCATTGTTGGTTTTGAATTTATGAATGTTTGTGTTACTATATGTTGTTCGACTTTTGCATATAGAGTAGTGTGTGTAAGTATTGTGTTTGCAATCTTGATATTGTTGCGTTCGCCTAGCGAGCTTGCTCGCGTTTGTGCTGCGACAGTGTGTTTTCTGCTGCAGATTTAGTCACTCGCCCAGCGAGCTCACTCGCCTAGCGAGACTGCTACTACAACCTCTGTCGTTGCTGCTCGCCTAGCGAGTTGCTCGCCCAGCGAGTGAACCTCTGCAACAATGTTTTATTTTGTTAAATTTTTATTTGTTGATATTAGCATTGTTGTTTCTAACCTTGTTCTGTGAAACAATCTCTGTGCTGGTTTTGTGATATTAATTTTGTAGATGGCTCCTCCTAAGGCATTGATTCCATGGACGAAGACGCCGAGTTTGAGTATGATCAGCATAAGTTTACATCTAAAGCTGCTGCAAGGAGATTTCTAGAGATCATGCATGTTAGTATCTTATCAGAGAGGCATGTCAACTTGAAGGTGGGGGAATTTGATGATTTCAGGTTGGAGCTGGAGAGAAGAAAATGGCATAGAGTACTGGGAAACCTTCCCAATGAGGTTGATGAGGTCCTTGTTAAGGAGTTTTATGCCAATGCCTACAATTCAGATGGTTCTTTGCCTTGCCAAGCCAAGGTCTGGGGCAAAATGATCAAGTTTAACCGCAAGGCATTGAACACCTTTTTGAGGACTCCTATTTTTCCTGCTGATAGGAACACGCCTTATGGAGATTTTCTGATTGAAGATAAGGACCTTGAGGCCATTGTAGCAAGATTGTGCATTCTTGGCGAGTCCTATGTGATTGGTGTTTCTAGAACTCCTGTTCGCATTCTGCGCAAGCATCTGAACTCCTTGGCACATATATGGAGTGTTTTCTCATATAACAACATATCTCCTAATACTCACACCTCCGATATCAATCTTGAGCGATCGTACTTGATTTTTGCGATCATGACCAAAATTGAAAATGATATTGGAGTTGTGATATCACAGGAGATTGCCCTTATTGCGAGTAATGCTACCAAGCTCGGGTTTCCAGCACTCATCACGGCCTTATGCAAGGCGAAAGGTGTTGTTTCAGACACACCAATATTTCTTCGTCTCCAATCCCCCATCAATAGTCGATTCATTTCTAAACATTGTATAAACCCAGCAGTTGATCATGTTCCTGCACCTAGACCGGTTCCTCGCCCTCGTCCACCGAATGTACCTCGTGCCTCATCTTCTGAAGCTACCTCCCAGGCAGCTATGAGTAAAATGTTTGCTAGGCAAGAGGACATTTGGGATAGCAAGCAAGCAGTTCGGCGTGGCACACGATGTCTTATGGACAACTTGCATAAGTTGTCTTTGGCTGTTCCAAACACTCCAGATGATTATTTGATGACTGGTGCTCAATTTGATGAGTGTATTTCTTGGCCTCGGGGCAGGCCAAAATCTCAGTGGGGAGGGGTGGTACTGTTGCTGACTCTGCTAACTCTAAGGATAAGGATGATGATGGTGTTGATGGTGCAAATGATGTTGATGATGTTGATGAGGCTGAGAATGCTATTGAGGAGGAGCTTCCTCCTGATGATGATGCTTGAGATGTGTTGTGTTTAGATGTGTTGTGTTTAAGACTCTGTTTATTTGTTTAGTGATTTGTAGTTTTGTTATGGGTTTAGTACTTTGTTTTGTCTAGACGTTATTGTTTAGTTATGGAGTTGATGTTCATGCTTATGTTTGTAATGACATTGTGATCTCTGTTCATATAGCCTTGCATGATCTTTGGTTATTTGCTTGCAACTTTGAATGATTGATGAAGTGTTTATGTGGTTGCAATGTGATTCAGTCCTTATCCAGAGTGAATTTGGCTCAATGAATGAGATAGTTGAGTGTTGACATATGTGCTTGGTGAGAATGCTACGAAGTTATCATTGCTATGAAGTTAATTTTTGCATGATTCTTTGAATGCAATCACACACACTTGGTTAGGGATGAAAAAGGCAATTGTTTGTTGTTATGTAATGAAGCTACTTGGCCAAATAGCTAACCTTTGTGCATAATGTGAAACCATTGTGAACCCTTTTTGAGCCTTGATGTATTGTTTCTCTACCCTAAGCCTTGTAAAATTTTATCTTACCTTACACCATGGAATAAGAGAGCAAGTTTTATGTTGTGAACATGGGTATGAGTGGAGATTAAGTTTGGGGGAAAGATGTGATTGAGAAATGAGAAATTGTGATGATTGAAAAAGCTCAACATTCTCAATAAAAAAAATGAAAAAAATGGCATAAAAAAAAGAGAAAAAGCAAAGGCAAATTAATGAAAAGGGTGCATGAAATGAAATTGTGAGGTTGAGCTATGGAAAGATTATGGTGGGTTGTATTGTTTGTATATGGGGAGTGAGGATGTTCATGAATGTTTATGCATATAATTGTTCTCCTCTTCCAAGGTGATTTGATTCCATGAAAAATCATAATTCTTTGTAGCCAAGCTAAGTTTCAAGCCTAGAAAGACCTTTTGATCTAATTCAATGTGTGTGAAGTGTGTGGATGAGATGATGTGCAAAACTTTGATGGATTAGTTTTATGGTATGCTAATGAATTGTCTTCTTGATTTTGAGAAATGCAAGTGAATTGTCTTTGATATGTGTAAAGGGGATTATATTATGAGATCATATGTCTTTGGTTCATTTTTAATCAGGGTGTTTTGTTTATGTGTTTGTACAGTTAGGTTTTCTTTTCATGAGGACATGAAAAAGTACAAGTTTGAGGGAGTTTGATAAGTATGAAAAATACTTATTATTCTTATTTTATTGGACCTCTTAATTGTACTCAATCATGTATTTTGTGGGAAGTTTTAGGTTGTTTTTAGGTTTCTTTTAGGTTAGATATATTTTGTGTTTTCTTGGAGATTATTGTATAGGAAAGTGAAGGATTGGAGAAGAAGTGAGGTTGTTCTGTCAGGACCTAGTGGCCCAGCGAGTATGCTCTGTCGCCCAACGAGTAATCACTAGTCGCCCAGCGAGTAAGTCATCTCGCCCAGCGAGAGGACGGTTTTCTGAAGTGGTTATAGTTTTGAAAGTTACACGAAACTGGTGTGCTGGAGTGTGGGAACGTGACAGGACCAGGAAAGAGACGAAAAAACGCCATTCTAGGGCAAGGAGACTTCACATCAATTCATCCATTCCATCAAATTCATCCATCCTTTGTTCTCTAGATGCTTAGGAGTGACTAAACTCCTCCTTCATTGGGGTTGGATGTAATGAACCTATACTCTTTGTAATTTTCCTATGCAATGTAATCTCTTTCATTGTTCATATGTTCTATCTCAATTATAAATGTGCTTGATGGAAATCTTTGCTATTTGGTTGTATCTAATTATTGGAAAATGAATTGGAACTTAACCTTGGATAAAACAACCATGAGATTGGGTTCTAGGAATAGACGTAATCTCTAGGTCATTCTATACACCAAATCTTAATGCAAGTTATGTGTTAAAATAGTTAAGGAATTAATATTCTAATATATTTGACTTAGAACTTCTAAGAAATTAGGGGCTAGTAAGCTTACGATGAGGATGTTTGAGCAAGATAAAGAAATTGTGTAGGAAATATTACGTTAGTATGGTTCATGAAATCCAACCTTGGTGAAGTCTTACCTAATTTCTTTTATCACTTTAGTGTTTATTAATTTTGCATGTTATTCTTAAATTAAACCAATTGTTTAAGTTGACATTATTGCTAAAATTAGTAAATAATCACACTTAGACAAACAAACACAAATCCCTTGAGAAAATGATACTTGGACTTCCATTTTTACTACTTGTAACGAATTGGTACACTTTCCAAAGAGTTAACAACATTCCTCTTGGAGGCAAATTTTTTCTTTTTACTTCTTTGTATTTTTTTTTTTTGTATTTGGGTTGGGAACACTCTATTGCTCCTTTTAATATATTTGCTTTTGCTGATAAAAAAAATTGATCTTTAAAAATATTACAATTCAATATATAAATTCTTGAATACATAATTTATATCTTCATTCAACTCCCATACCACCAAGTGTTTGGGTTAGGTAGTTCTTATTATCTTATGAGTAAAAAATTTGATTTTCACATTATAATCTTTTACTTCTATTTCATTTCTTTTATATGATTTTCTTCATTGATAAACTTTTTATCCTAGTATGAATATATGCCATCCATTTTTCCTTCTCTCCTCCTTTCACAACTACATTAAGAATACCACCTAAATCTTTATTTAAATCACTTTTGTTTACATTTTTTTGTGCCTAATTTTTTAAAGTTAGAGTTCTATCCATTGTAAGCATATAGACAAATAGTTAAAAATGTGTAGATACTAAGTTAATCCACCTTCTTTTGAAAGAAAAAAAAACATTTATCTTTATTTCGCAATTGCTTGATAGAGTGATTGCTTGGTTAATTTACCCACCTTCCATATCTATTCATCATCCTCTACTTTCTCAAATTCTTGATCCTTATCCCTCTTAACACCTTCTCCCATTATTTTATTTTCTTTTTCCTCTCTCATCTGTAAATCATATAACGTAAATTACTCAGTTTTCACTCTTGATTTAGAAACAAAACATTTAAGCAAATTATAACATCTTTATCATACATAAAGAGAACGTGAAAAATAAATAATAAACAAATTTTTTTAATGATATATTTCAATAAGAACATGGTACAAATAGTTTAATGAGCGTGAATCAACTTTTGAATATTGTAAGGAAGGCATAATTGAGTTCCACTAAAACACTCATTTACATGTATTTTATTGGTAGCTTCAGTAGGGTGAGCAAAGTCAAAAAAATAATATTCATTCCGGTTTGCACAAGGTTTCCCTCCTTGGACACACGAGTCAAAAATATTTTTGAACCCTGAAAGCATAATAAAAAATATCAGTTATGATCATAGAGGAATACAAAAAACTCACGAACTTCTTAATTCCTTTTTTTTCAAGAGATTAATGGTAGACGTTGTTTACCAAATTTTTCAGGGGAATTTCTTATTTTCTGGGAGAAGTTGTAATTATCCAAATTAACGAATAGTGAATGTGGGAGTTGGGTTTGCAACTCTGTTAGCTTCCTAGGAAGTTTATCTGAGTAGGGTTTAACCTTTTGATTCATATCTTCATTGCATTTTTGGGAATATGTTGTCCTTATAATAATTGTTGGTGTGCATCCAATTTGACCAATTCTACTTACCACAAACTTGCGAGCTCCAAGGTCATAAATTCTCTGGGGGAAAAAAACGAAGGAAACACATTTTTCACATTCTTTGAGAAAAATTAAATAGTTATGGTATGTAAAATACTTATTTCAAAGGTGACATTAAAATATAACAATTACTATATGTGAGAAATCAAAGTATAATTCTAAACATTTATTAAGAGATTACCTTGATACGTGAAGTTAGTTGCTCAAGTAGGTAATCTGCATATTTTTCTGGATTTAATTTGTTATTGGTTTCATTTGGGTACTTGAAATAATTCAACATGTAATCATTAGATCCAATTGATAAGAGGTATACGGAATTGGCTAAGTAATGCCTTAGTTTTGTTTTGCTATGTATGCTTCTTGGAAGATCATTGTCCACACTTAAGGTGAAGTATTCAATTTGTTTATCTAAAGATAAACAATCTCCCTTCATCAAAAAATAAAAATATCATGAGAAATAAATTGAAAGGAAATTTTTTATTTATGAGTTAAATATATTTTTTATCTTTGAAACTATTTTTAAAACTTATATTTCTTTATAAACTAAACATATACCTATTTTGTTCATGTATTTTATGAAAGTTATGTAAACCAGCATTTCGAATAAACAACACTTAAACTATTTATCATATGTTAAATGGAGTTCCACAATGGACTACAATATAACTTCCATGTATCCGTTGCTGGAAGGATTTTACGAAACTTTCATTAAACGTAGAGATAGAATACATATACAACTTTTAATAACGAAACATATTTTTTTAAAATTAGTTTGAAGACAAAAAAATATATTGAATCATTTTATTTATTTATTTTGAATCTTACTGATCTAGTTGAATTCAAGATTCCACATGAGCCTGATGCATAGTTAATTCCAGTGACTACTTGATGTCTTTGAGACTTGGGCACACCCAAGTATGGAGGCGGCATTGGCAAACCCAATCTAATTGCTACAAAAGACAATACATGCATAAAATTCCTAGTAATATTATTTTTCATGTTTACATGGAAACACAAAACATCAAACAAACAAAGACAAAAATAATGTTTCAAAAGAAAGGTGGAAAAGTTACCAAGAATATCAGCAATTGTTTTGCCATTGCTAAACCTTCCTGTGGAACAATTATTGAAGTCAATTCCATAGGGAAATTTATTTGCCTTGGCAAGTGTCTTGAGATTGTTGTTGTTACCAGCGTCTACGGTTGAATCACCAAAAACGTAAAGAGCTGGAACAATCTTCTTTCTAGAATGTGAGGCATCAGCCAAGAATGCATATTGCTGGATTATGAGAATGGAAATAACCCAAAGTTTTTTTAAGCTTATTTCCATTTTGTTTTCTTTTGGAGTAATTCAAGAATGCAAATAATGTCTTAAATAATGGTTTCTATGGTAAGCATTACTATTTGATAATGAAAAGTACAACTCAAATGTGTGTAGTTATCTCTCAGCTGCTTCATTGTCCAACTCCTGTTTTGTACCCTAAATAGATTTTTTTGCTACCTTGCTTAAATTTGGTAAAGGCTAGCCAATTCTTTTTTATTTTTCCTTTTTCACCTCTCTTCGGTTCCATCCATGTTCTTTTGTTATTAATTTTAAAAGTTATATTTCTCATTTTTCTTTTGTATAAATATAGCTCCTATTAGTTAGAAGGTAGCTAGATATAGAATAATTCGATTCAATCAAATACATCTATAGTATTTTTTTCATTTATAACGTGTCCATTTTAAATTATTTTTTTATCTAAGAACAATTAATAGTAAGTGAAATATGTCTATAGTAAATCATTATTTTCTTAAATTTATTTTTCTCATAATTATTTCTATGCACCTTTATTTTTTTTTAAAATATCTTTTATATATATATATA
>Ga0214542_1004373_pt1 | contig 28099 bp, 15 predicted proteins | sample CNSS1metaG_FD_160096 | JGI IMG/M metagenome (GOLD analysis project Ga0214542, IMG submission 160096) | Root nodule microbial communities from cowpea collected in UCLA plant growth center, Los Angeles, California, USA - CNSS1 | ecosystem: Host-associated > Plants > Roots > Nodule | place: USA...
CGAACCTCTTACCGCACACGTGACTGGACAGTAACGGCACGTGCGAGTCCTAAGTGAGAGAAATTGCGTTTTAAGTTTTCAATTTTTGGAGGAATTGCATTGTTGTATAGTTTGATTGTAAAGCGAAACGAAGAGAGCGGAATTGTAGAAACCCTAACTAACCGAACAGAGGAAGAAGAAGAATATGAAAGCAAGCTGGTTGAACAGCTGGCACCGCATCTTCTCTTTGTGTTTGTTTGTAATGAACTGTTTGAACTTTAAACGCGCCGTTTCCTCTTTCTGCACTCTCTTTTCTAATCATTATTAATTTGTCCATGATCATATGTATTGATGGATTTTTTTTTTATAATTACAAAGTTTTGTTGTTTTAGTGCAATGTCACTAGTTTTAAATGTTTCTCAGCATGTCACTCAATAATTCTAAAAATGAAACAAAAATTCAATTATGTAAATTCAAGGACATGTTCACTTTGAAAAGGAATATATTTATATTTAATTTTATGTAGAAATTATTTTTATGAAATATGAAAATCATAAATTAATTATTTTTTCCAAATTTATGAAAAATTAAAAATAAAGTCATCTTTTTATAATTAAAAAACTTGTCAAAGCTCTTATTTGTTTAAGTGAAACATGACATATAATTTTTAAATCAAAAGTTAGGTGTTGCTGATATAATATAATATATATAGAGACCTCTTGACTTTTGGTTAAAGCTTTAACTTTACCAAAGGAATCTTATGCTTTTTACTGTCATGTTTTCACCTACAATGAGTTTCAATTATTATTAAATTTATTTTTTGTAATGAGAGGGTAATTTCTTATTCATTGATAATGGTAAATTTTAAATAAAAGGATAAATTATTTTTTAAATATTCCCATTCTCTTATTTGGATGAATATTAATATACTTTGTATTATGAAATTTATAAATGTGTGAAAAAATTAGTTAAAGGAAGTAAGCAAAAGCAACCAACATTTGGCTTTTTTGTCGTTTTCTATTATAATTAGTCATAAACATTAAGCAATTGTTCTTATAATTAGCATCTTATAATTAGCACCCAACGAAATAGAAATTTCACCTACCACACCATAAGGTGGGTCCAATGTGTGATCAAACCACAGCAAAACCCCATTAGCTGGTTAATCATAGAAGCATACATTAAATACAAATTATAGATGTATAGGTTGATGAGTGTGCAATTATTTGGTGATGTTTATTTGATACAAGTTGGTTAACCATGAGTGCAAAATGATCGTGCCAGTGATTATTTGATGATAATGTTTATAGCAGTTGGTACTTGTACACATGAAGACAAGCAGAGACACGGATCATAACAAAGGGAAAGGTAACAAGGTAAACCAATTATCTGAGACTCCAACACACCATTCAGATATATAAAAACAAATGAGTGCAACACCAAACTAACCAAGTTCTTGTTCAGTCATGTTCACATCAAATGAGCACATTATACAAGAAAGTCCTTTTTCTTTCCTTTTCTTTCTTTTAGATGCCAATCCTCTCTTTTCCTTTTTAACTGTTCATCGTTGCTTCAAATTTTGTTTATATTTAACAGTTTGGAAGTTCAAGACCATATAAATTCTCCCTTGATCAATTGTACCATACAGAAGTAGAATGGAGAGTAGATGAATTAGAATTTGCATCTGAGTTCATTAATACAATAGTAGTATAGTTTTATCTACTAATTATTTGGTGGATAATTTATTGTTTTTCACCTTTTCATTTAACTTCTCATTTACTTTATTCTCAAAAAATAAAATGTATCATAATAGCATTAAGTTTAATTAAAGAAAAATATGCTAAAGTAAAATTTCAAAGAAAAAAGAAAAAAAAAATGTAAGTACTCTAAAATAAATCAACTAAAAAACTGTGATAGTGTCTCACAAAAAAAAAATGGTGGCACTTGGATCACAGATAGATGAAGACTTTTTGGTAGCACACAAAAATGATTAGTGATAAAAATTTTAAGATTAAAAACTCTTAACAGAAACTTATTTTCATCGAAAGAAAAAAAAAAGCTTTTGGATACTCAATTTCACAAAGACTGCTCTTTGATACAGAGAGAAACAATTGATATTTTATTGCAAAAATAGAAGAAAAGTTTAAAATTGACACTTTTGTTGCAGATAGAGAAGACGTCGTTATAGTACGTGATTTTCTGTTTAAACACATTATGTAAGCTAATGCTTTTATTGGTTTGTGAAACTAATCCTTAAACGTCATATATATTAATACACTAATTCAGAAACAGGATAATGAGTATAAAAGTAAAAGACAACCTTTAGGAACAGTTGTTTAATTTAAGTTATAAACAAATTCGAATATCAGAATTACCTGTTTCAATGTAAGCTTCGAGAATATAAAGGACACTTTACATGATGATCAAAGCATGCATAGCCTCCAACTCAACCATTTTTGCAATACAGATGATCAATGCAGGTTGAACTTCACACTGATTTGGTAAGGACACACATGTCTGTAGATAGATTCTACACAGCAAAGCTTCACAGTTAGTAGGCTAAGAGGATCAAAGACACACTGCGATTGATTCTACTTGTAAGCTACTCCATATGCATGGGGATTTATGAATGTAGCACTAGACAAGAATGTCATGTTAAGCTCAACATCTGAAAATCCAGCCCTGGATATATTGTTTCCGGTGTTCCTAGAAAGGTGACACCCATCTGCAAGTGTCTGTTGCAGAGGATCAAGAACTCTCTGTATAAATTTGAGAAAAGTTCCATCTGCATATGTCCATGGGAACATAAAAATTAACCAAAATTAAGCTATATACTAAGTTTATTAGTCCATTTAAAAGTTATGTTTACACCTTTCGCAGCCACATGTTCCACAAACACATAAAGACCACCAGGTCGCAGCACCCTCACTACTTCTGCATGCAAAAGTGCCAATGATTTAGATGACAAACTTGAATTTTAAAAGTTCTTTACAAAAATTAATCTTATGTTTAAGTCTTACATCGACTAAAGATAAGACTACTTTATAATTAATGGGTGCAAATTTCACCTTACAAGTCAGTTTTATAAGATTGAGTTAGACTTAAAGTTCACTTCTTAACAAGGTATCAAAGTCATGGATTAGAGTCTATTCTAACAAAATTTGTTTTTTGTTAAGTTTATTATTTCACCCGCTATCAGGCCATTATCGAACCATCCAGTCATATCTAGTCGCACACTCGAAATGTGTGTGTATCGGTGAGGGGAGTGTTTTGAAAGTCCAACATCGACTAGAGATAAGACTAATTTACAGTATATATGAGGATGCAAATCTCACCTTACAAGCTGATTTTGTAAGGTTAAGCCACTTCTTAACAAATTATTACAATTAAAACTAAAATGAACTAGAAATTTTCCCTCAGGTATATGGTGACCCATCATTAAGAGATTGTGGTTTCATATGGTTATATGACATTAGTCTTACACATATAAGGTATTTGACCCCAATTTTATCCCAAAACCTTAAGGCAATGGCGTTATGGGTCTTTATTCTTATATAGTGTTTAATTTTGTCTATTCTATCCAATGTGAGACTTTTGACTCACACTTAGACTATTTCCAACAGGTATGTACATATGGAATCATAAAAACAGTAGCACATTTGGAATCTCTCTGTATGCCCTGTAAAGACTAGTTAAAAAACTGAAAGCAACATGATAGACAGGTTTAATGTGAAAATTCTAGATCTTGTTGAGTTGACAAGATGAATTTCCCATCGTACAGTATAATTTTGTAATCTACGTATTATGACTGTTTTATCATGTAACTAAAGTTTTCATGATATTTATAACTGTTATTTGCAACATATACAACCATCCATGGTTCTTTACCTAATAGCTTAAGCTCTGGCATATGGTATTACTCTACAACCAAGTGATCTAGAGTTTTGATCCTCATCGTCCACATTCTTATGATAAAAAAAGGTTGAATTACAGAATAGGATGGGTGGACCTGCAAATTTACCATGCTTCATGCCTAAAGAGTTCTTAAAGATGTTAATTAAAACCATCATGTACTATCACCATCACGTAAAACGCACTCCCTTTTTTTTTTCATTCTTCTCTCTCATGCATGGAACAAAACAAACTTTCCTTCCTCTTTCCAAGTTCTCCTCTAACTTCTGCTCTTTTTCCTCCAAATCTCATCTTTTCAAAATCTGATCACACCTTACAGTAGCTGAGGAGCTGAGGGTCATTTTCAATCGATTAGTTTTTCAATTAAAGTATTTGTTTGTTCTAAAGGTTTTTTTTTCTTTTCTTTTGGAATTGTCATCAATCTTGATGGTAGTTAGTTGACAAAAGTGATCTAAATTTGGTTAAGCTTATATTGAATTTTTATTATGTTTGGATACTTTGTTCTATGTCTCTAGATTTTGAGTGATTCTCTTGCTAAAATTGAAAATTACTTGAGAGCAAAGAATTACAAGAGAAGTTATTTATGTTTTTTATAGCACGTTAGGGTAGATTATTTGGAGGTAGTGACTTGGTCACAATATATTGATTTCTATGCAAGGATTACGATGGGATTAGTTAAGAAAAGTGATCTTCTAAATTTAGTTAAGCTTATATTGAAATTTTTGTAATGTTTGAATACTGTGCTCTAGGTCTCTAGATTTTGAGTGATTCTTTTGCTTGAACTAAAAATTAATTGAGAGCAAGGAATTACAAGTACCAGAAGTTATTTATGTTTTTTATAGCACCTTAGGATAGATGATTTTAGGGTGGTGACTTGGTCAAAATATATTGATTTCTATGCAAGGATTGTAGTTTGTTTGAACACAATTTTAATGTTGAAATTGAATGAGAATGTTATTTGAGTTTTTGGTTAATAGAGGATTGTTTTAGAATATTTTGAATTCAACAACTATTGAGATATTTTCTTTTTAGTACAATAAAAAAGATTACAGTCTTGGTAAAAAACTTTAATTTTGTTAACTTTGTTTGAACTTAGTTAGTGATAGACAATTAACCTTGAAAGAACTATTACGAATTTTAAATTTACAAGCCAAACAACAACAAACGTTCCTTCAAGGTTAGTTGCATAATTTTCTATTTAATAAACACAAGTGACAATTAGTAAGGATCAGACATCTATTCAATTACCTTAAATATTAACAGAGTTCAAACAAAATTAAAGTTTTTGTACTATGATTGTAATTTTTTTCATATTATACTAAAAAAGAAATATGTCAATATTTGTTGTATTGAACCAATTATTTACCCTATTAATTATAATAAAATGAACATAATATTTCATCATACGGATTAATATACATTTAACTAGAAAGTGATGGACATTCATTTTGTAGTTATCTATATAGCATTAGAAGTACTATAATATACCTACGTAGTGAACAATGTCAATATCTTTATCAGTCAGCATAATTGTAGGTTTCTGGGATTGATTATAGACTACAGGATGATGAATGAGTATCTTCAAATGTGAAGGAATGTAGAAATTACGATTCTAATCACCTTTTACATTCAGAAACTGCATGATTTGTAATTCCAACTTTCTAACAAAGCATTCAATTATCAAAGAGTAAAGTGTTTCAATATGGAAACAAACTACACTGCAGTACCAAATCCCAAGGGAAGAAAAAAATATATGAACGAAAAGCACTAAAGACTCTAAAAGTTTCATTACCTTTCAGTGTCATATCAACATCTTTTACAGAACACAATACCAGTGTTCCAACAACTGCATCAACAGAAGCATCACTCAAAGGTATGGCCTCCCCCACCTAAACATAACAAACTTTAAAACTTGAAGATCAATTAACACAAGCAGAAACAGACACTAGATTGAATAAAACAACAAACTAGTGAAAGGTGATGCTTCTAAGAATAACTTCAAATTGGCACAGTGCATATTCTACTGATTATTACATTAGGTTTATGATGCACAGATACAATAGTCATATCTAATAATAACCATACGGCCAGTTTTAAAATATGAGATTCAATACATGCAGAATATATTAAAATATGTAAATCTAATTACAATTCTGTAAATGTAAATTAAGCGCCTACTTTTCAAAGTACTGAAACCAAATAAAAATTACTATCATACATTACTGCCCAAATACCTACAAACAGAAATAGTATCATTCTCAAGCCCTTCTTCAGCACAATCCATAAAGGTATAAATTCCATTTCTAGTTGATCTAGAGATAAGGCTTCTACGTTTCTATTTGTACATGCTCATATGTCTCATAAAATTGTATTAGATTTTCAAAACTTTTTTAAAGGCTTAGATACTTCTTAGATATGTATACTGATATGTATCTGTGATCAGATACACAAAGCAAATGCAAGTATCTACTAGGATTTTGAAATTACAATATTCTGACACAGAATAATGATATTACATCATCATCAACATTTAGCTTAAACCAAATAGACCCTATTCACCACAAGCAATGAAAACATCTCTAAGAACGTTCCTCTGCACTGGATTCTACAAATTAAAGGTTTTGACTAGTATAAGCATGGCATGGTTTCTATTCCCATTTAAAAGGGAGGCTTCAAACTAGTGAGAATATCATACATACAGCTTGTATAAACTCAAAATTTGAAGGAGGCAGTCCAGCTGAGGAAGCAGAGGATCGAGCATACTTTTCCATCTTTGGGTTTGGATCAATGCCAACGACTTCTACATCAGAACCACTTGCGTAATAACTGAGGTTGGGACCAGTTCCAATGCCAATCTCCAAGATTCTTAGACCCTTCCCCTTCAAGTTACTGAAGATTTCAGACTTGTATGTTGCAACCTTACAACCAATCGCCTCAAACTTAAACTCAATGCAATAGCAATAACAATAACAACAACAACAAAAATCATAGCACCCCCAAAACAAAACTATATGAATAAAACTCCAAACAAATCCTATAAAAATGAAGAATGAACAAAACACCTCAGCTTCATAAGACTCGGTGGCTGAATTCATAACCCCAGCATAGAACTCCTCGTACCAATCAGGTCTTGGTGGGTGAAACTTTTTAAGTACAGCCTACAAACACAAAAAACAAAGGAAAATTAAAAAAGAAGAAAAGTTTTTTTTTTTCAAATTACGTCAAGAAAAGCGTAGTCTTTGCTGGAATTTGAACACAAGTTGTAATCTTTTTCTCTTTTCTGTTATCTGGGTAGGTGGCAAAAGACCACATACCGTGTAATCAGAAAATGGGCCGGTGGCTACGGAAGGTTGAATTGGAAACAAGGTAGTTCCCAATGTTGCAGCTTCAATGAGGTGTCTTCTTCCACAAAAGCATGGTTTGTTGGTGGGTTCCGGCGAGTCATGGGAGAGAAACTCGGTGTTGAGTTTGCTTGGTGCGCCCGAGTTGACCCGTTTCTGAAGCTTAGGCTTATTGGTGGTTTCATTGATGGAGCAAATGGAAGCTTTGAGTGAGAGGGAAAGCAAGGATATTGCAGCACAATGAGCACTCATTTTTCGTACTTCAATACTAAAAACACTGAAATTTAATTCATATATAATATAATAAATTAGAAAAGTTAATTCATATATTTATTTTTACCGAAGAGGAAAGTATTTTAATTGTCAGAATTTGTATTTATTAATTAAATATTAAACGAAAATTTGTTTTAGATAATAATAAAAAACATATTCAAATAAAAAATAATTGTATATTTATATACATTTTAAAATTTGTATTTAAATTCTTTTTTTAGTTTCTATAGACATTTTTGGTATTTGTAGAGTAAATTAAAAAGAGTAAAATAACCGCCACACGTATATTAAAAAATTAAATTTTTTAATATTCATTTTGTAAACTAAAAAGTTTAATACAAGACTGAAAGGTTGTTTATAATTATAAAAATCAAATAAATATAATATATATTTACAATCTAAAAGATACTCACCATCATAAGTTCATATTACAATTATTGTCTTAAATTGATATATTTAACTACTAAATCTAAATTTCATGTTTATATATATTATTATTAAATAATATTCATGTTAACATAATTTTATAATTTATATCTCATAAAAGATATCATGATTATTCTTAAATTTATATAGATAAATATATTAAATACTGTTAGTTTAAATAATATTTTTATAAAAAGACTTATAAAAAATACTTTTTTAATGATAAATATTCAAATCTAAATAAATACAAAATTCAATTTAGTATTGACTTGGGTATGTAGGTGTAAACTGTAATTAATTTAAACGATCAATAATTATATGATTTGTTTTTAATTTTTTTTATTAATTGACTAATTAATTTTATTAATTTTTTAATTATGAATGATTTTTTCTTATTTTATATATTTTGAAATCTTTTAAATTTATACATTTGGAATTAAAAATTATACAAAATTATTTATAACATATTATAAAGGGACATCTATCTCACTTGATAACAAAATAATATAATCCAAACTGTGTAAAAGAGAAATCATTTTTAAAATCTGTTAACCCGTCACAGAACGGGACGGTTAAAATTTTTGGCTCGTATTTTGTAAATGAACTTATCCGTTCTGATCTAGGTAAAAAACGGATCAAATCGAAACGGACGGGCGAGAATTAAACTACAATGCCTTTGACACCTTATTTGCATGTTAAATATGGTGAATACATTAACCACCTTTGATTAACATTGATCCATGGTGAATTAATAACCTAAAGAGAAAGACATCACAAAAAGGGAAACATCTTGAGAAAAGTTTTTTACTTACAAATTGTGTAACAGTAGCAACACCACATGCATAAAGACAATGTAAAACCTCAGATTTAGTTTATGAAATATTCTTTTATGAAAATTTGCAAATTAAAAGTAAATTATTTCAAAACCTTATAGATGTTAATTTTGTTAATAAATTTTTCTTATTTATACGCTTTTCAAAATAAAGGTTTCTTAAAATATATTTTTTTTCTATATAATCCATTTTTTCAAATTGTTTTTTTTTAATTATTATATTCTATATAATTATTTTTTAAATAATGTTATAATAAAAATAATTTTCAAACCATTTTTTAAAATAATTACTTTTTAAAAATTTAAATTTTATAAATTACATTTTCTTGAAACCAAATTCTAAACTTTTTTTATATAAAAATTACACTCGATCAAAGTTTAAAATTCAATTTTTCAAAAATCAAATTCTAAATTATTAAATTATTAAATTAACTTATATTATTTAAGCAATTATTTAGTACAATATATTAATGGAGATAAAAAAAAATATTTGAATTCAAATGGGGTTTTAATAACATGATTTTATTCTCATACATAAAATGTTATAATCATGTAAAAATAGGTTCTTTTTGATATTTTTTCAAATTAGGTTTAATATGGAGAAAACATATCCTCAAAATCTATCTTTCACCTACTCTACCGACACATTCATATATTTTCTTTTGGTTAAAATACTATGTTGGTTCTCGTTTTTGTCGCAAAATTTTAATTTGGTCATCGTATTTTTATCTCAATTAGGTCCTCATTTTTGTAAATTAGTATCAATTAGGTTATAGAGAACTAACACAGTTAAGTAGATGCCACGTATCAATTCCTCGATTTTTTGAATTTTTTTGAATTTTTTGAATTTTTTTTTAAATATTTATGTCACGTATCACGTCTGTAGTGTGCCACGTGTCAATCTAATATGGTGACATGTGTCAATCTAATATGGTGACATGTGTCAAATTATTGTAATTTGATCCTCATATTTGTTAATTTGATTTGATTTGAGTCCCAATTTTTTTTTAAATTTTCAATTTCAGACACTCCAAATTTAGACCAAATTTTACTTTTATATATTGTTATGATTATTTTTATTAAAATTGATATTTTTATTAAATATTTTAATAATATTAATTGTATTTAATATTAAAATTTTAAATAAATTTATTTTAATTTGTTATAAAATTATTTTAAAATTTTACATTTGAACTTATAAAATTGTTATTTTTAAGTCAACTCTAAAATATTGTTGATATTGAATATTATACAAATATTTCAAATATAAATTTATGAATCTATATATTTATAATTTTAAAATAAAATTTAAATAAAATTTAATGTAAAATATAAATTAAATATTGTTAAAAATATGTAATAGAAATATCACTTGTAATAAAAGTATCATCATTACATTTATAAAAAAAATTAAATTTGTTCTAAATTTGGAGCACATGAAATTAAAAATTTTTAAAAAAATTTGGGACTGCAATTAAATCAAATTAACAAATATTAGCGTAACACAGGTGCGATGTGTGTATGCATTTTTTAAATATGCATGATATTATATTAGTAGGTGATAATATTATGATATTATTAAGTTAATATATATATATATATATTAAAATTACATTTATTAAAAATAAAGTGAAATATATCAGAACAGATAAAAGAATAACCATTGATAAATAAAGAAAAAGAGAAGAAGCAGAAACATCTGATTTTATAAAAAATTTGTAAAAATAACAGTCAATTTTTAAAAATTTAATAAATTATTATATTTAAAGGGTAAAATCGGTATTTTAAAAAGTGGACACAAAAAAGAGAATTCCTTTATATATTTTTATAAATCAGGACCAAATTGAGATTCATACAATAATTTGACATATGTCACCATATTAGATTGACACGTGGCGCACTAACAAACCTAACACATGGCATAAATATTTTTTTTAAAAAAAATTAAAAATTCAAAAAATTCAAAAAAATGAAGAGCTGACACGTCGTGACACCTACTTAACGGTGTTAGTTCTCTACTAACGGAAATGACCTAATTGATACTAATTTACAAAAATGAGGACCTAATTGAGACTAATAAAAATATGAGGACCAAATTGAGATTTTGCTACAAAAACGAGAACCAATCGAGTATTTTAACCTTTTCTTTTTATGTTTGACATAATGGTTGATATGTATTTTCAAAAATAGCAATAACGAAAAAAAAAGGAAGAAGCTCTACTTCCAAAACCGAAATAAAGAAACCAAATGTAGTAAGAAACTCAAAAAGCTATTAGGTTATCATCATTGAATGCTCTTTCCTCATCCACGAAGGCATTCTTCTCATCATCGACTCCTGTAGCATGATTTGAGGGTAAGATTCTAGAGACACCCTACCCAATGTATCATATCTTACTACAACCAACAAAAAAGAGATAAAATGAATGCAAAATATGAGAAAGGGAAGTTCACCCTTGCTACAAATAACCTCCAACAGCAGTGGGAGAAGCAAGGAGGATGGTTCGGAAGGAAGGAAGGAAGAGAAAGGAGGGAAAAGGGAGAAGGAGAACAAAAAAAAAAAAAACTCTTTTGAAAATGGTGTACGATAATTGCATATTCATAAGATGAATCTAAGTATAAGTAAGAAAGGGATTCACGGTAAAGAAGATACCATGTTTTTCCACCTCTTAGCCTTTGTCGTAAACTAAACCTAGCAAAATATTGTTGGGTAAACGAACCCATGCAATGCATTTATAAAATGCAGGTGCAGCTCACTCATGATACCTAATCATAAACCAAGGTCTCTTGACTACTTTTAACTACTACCTACACATGTCAGTCGCAACAACACAGTGTCAGCGTGTGAAGATGGACCATTAAAAACAACGCAATGAGAAATTGAAGCATGAGTGCATCAGTATGAATCAGAGATCATGGAGAACATGGGGGTGTAAGTAGGTGTTATAGAAATGACACTGTTGTCTTTTGGTAATCCTTCTGACACGAAACCAACATAATTAGCAGTTTACTGTTGATTTCAACATAACTTTACTGGCCTGTTTATTAGTTACTAATATATGTCTTGGATATTACATGTTGATAGTTAACAAACTAATTATTGTCAAGTTTCACATCCAATCTTATTGCAGATGTTGTAAGATGTCAAATGTTACAAATGGCACAATCGTGCCTTCGCAAATGAATGTAGAGATCAAGATCTCTCAGTGCAATTCTAGCACGGCATATAATATAATCCCATACTTGCGAAGAGTTATATCTAATTCATAATTACGACTTCTTCAAAACCTCAACTTCTAGTTTTTTAGCACAAGCAACTCTAATCACTGTGTCAAAATGGAAAATTATAGGTCAAACCTATGCTACTAACGGCGGCTTTGGTCCTGAGGAGTATCAGCACCACCATCTTCAGTGGCACTCTCTTCTTCAGCTGATGCATTACTGTGGCCGCCCTCACCTGTCAAAACAGAGATACCTTAAAGCATTTTCAAGTTTTAACACAGATTTGAACTTTTGGAACAAAAAGAAAGTACCTTCACTATCATCTGCTGGAGCATAAGCTGAGCGTCTTGAACGAGCGTGCTGTTGTGTTGGCTGATTACCAGTACAGGTACGACCCCAACAAGATAAGAAAACAGTAAAAACAATGTCAATAAAATTCATTAAAATTTCAACTATAAAAATAGGAACACATTTACTGCAATGCATACGTAGTCATGTAGAGGATCAATGATTATTTTATAAACATGTAAGAATAATGAATCCTGATCCCTGTTCAGCCCAAAATTTTCGACAAAAACCTTCACGGCAAATACAAGGAACTAGAATGACTATTACACTATCTCCCATCGAAGTTAATTGCACAAGCACTTAGCACATTTGCAGCATTGTAAAGATGTACTCCGAACAGCAAAACTGATTCTTCAACATAATGGTTCTGCAATTTAATCTGAATCTATTTGGAGGTTTGAATAATCATTGGAAAAGAACTTAAAAATGACATAAAGAGAGGCGTTAAACAAAGATGAAATTACCTTAGTTATGTAAAGCACCCTCAATATAGAAAACTAAAGTCACTAACTGTTCATATAAACGGAGAACAGAAAACATTCACAACGCATTTTACCTGCAACTTTGGGCGGAGTGCTTCAAGTGGTCCTTTAGGCTTTTGTGCTCCTTGCTATTTGAAAAATCAAGAAGAAAAGACAGAGAGATATTAGGCATCAGACGTTTAAAAATGTACTGATGGTAAATTATAAGTGTTCATGTTATAATGATGATTAATTATGCTTAAGGTCCGAAAATACCTTCCCCAAAGCCCAATCAGCAGAATCAAAGTAAGCACGTTCATGGTCCTGCAAAATGAAGATTGGTCATGAAGAAAAATCAGTTTCAAAAGAACATTTCAAACAAACACACAGATGATCGGATGGCAGGAGGAACAAAAGCATTGGAGAAGCAAGATCTGATAAGAAATGGTTAGCAACCTTGGATATTAGTGGAGGCTTCTTTGGCAGCATCCCCCCATACTTTTTCTTAATAGCTTGTTCCTGCAAAAACAAATTTACAGCAAATGATACCCGAACACAGCAACACAAGCCCATATTATAAGATTTAAAAATTGGAATAAATTTAATAAGCTCTCTATCATTAATGCATTATAATATATGTTCAAATGCTCAAGTGATTTCAACATTCAATAATAACAAAACCCACTATAGGTCTAAAAAATTTCTCATACATATACTGATCATTTCGTCCACAAAAACAGAAAGAAAAGATCACGAGACAAGGATAAGATTGTGAGCATAGAAGAATACAACCTTACACTTCTATATCAATGAAACTTTACATGAATCGGAAAACACAGCATCATCATAAAACAAAGATATATTTTAGCCTTTCAGACATTGTTATCATGTTTGGCTGCCAGACCCAAATTAATTGGGTGTTCCAATTTTATTTATTTCAGTATCTCCACTCCGCACCAATTACCCAAAACTAACATCCCCAAACTAAAACCTTCTTCTATCAAATGCTAACTTTTTTCTTACAAATCCATTTCAGTGAATAACAATTACCTCCTCCTCGGACGAGGGCATGGGGTTGTCAGCGTTCTGATTATCCACAGATTTTTCACAGTCAACTTCGTTCTTAGAAGAATCATCACCAACCTCCTCCTTTTGCTTCACATCGCCAACCTCAGCCTCTGACATTGCTTCCTCTACACACCACACACAATTGCAATATTGTCACTAAAGCGAAACACCAACAATTTCCGATTATTATTCGCAGAAAATCATAAGAATCCCGATGATTCCAATACAAATAACATGGATCAATACCCCCAGTCCCAATTCAGCAACGAATCAAACAAAATTAGCATGGAAAGCGATTAGATTATTGCGAAGCGCTAAGGAAGGAACGAGATATCGTAACATATCGTACCGTATCGCGAGAAACTTTGGATCTGAAAATCGATGCAGAGAAGAGAAGAAAAGACGTTTAACTGCCAAACTGCAACTCTGAAACAAAACAATTAGCAATAGTTGCGCAATACAAACACAAGCATCTTTGGTTGCGTTCCCAACATTTCATATTATATATATTTTTTCATTTAATTGATGTAGTAATATTAATTCGGTTTTAATTATTAATCCAATTAAATATAAACAAGTTTTTAACGAACACTTGTTTGTTTTGTATATGTATATTCACACATTAGAAATGGACACTGTTGTAATAATTTATTCTGCGTTTTTTAAATTTTATAACATTTAATCAATTCATTAAATTTATAAAATTAATTTTATGATAAACTTATATGTTTTTTTTCTCAATTATTCCACCACTAAAGAGAAACAGTTTATTTTAAAAACATTATAATCATTTATATTTTTATATTTAATTTCGTTGATTGTGTATATGAATAATATAAATAAGATTTTCAAAATATTCTTTCTCAAAATAAAGTAAGATTTTCAAAAGTTTAAAATGTTAATATATTTCACTTAATGTTCTTTGACATCACTAATGACTCATAATTAAGAATAAAGTCAGTGAAAAAATATTAATACGTGAAATATCATAAATTGATTCTTATATTTTTTTAATAGCACATAAATTGGTTGTTATAAACAAAAATCAAATCATACTTTTAATTTACTTTTTAGTTTGCTTCTTAAAAAAATAATAAAAAAATATATTATTGCAAGAATATTAATACCGACTAAGATACATTTGTTATATTATGAAAACATAAGATAAGATAGTAATAAACCTACAATGAATTGATCCGTTCCTAATAGCCAAATCACCGAATACAGAAGTGTACTTGGAGTGATAATTGGGAACTGAACAATAGATGAAATTCGATATATGGATTATAATTTGTTTATGTAACCTATGTCACTTTTTCTAAAATTCAATATTTTTAATTTGCCCTATTTAACAAATCAGAATATCGCAGATATCTATACCATTAATATTTTCAAGACATTATGACATTTATATACCCTTAATAATAGATATAATTAACTAGATCGCTTTAATAAACACATATAATTATTTATCACATAATATATATATATATATATATATATATATATATATATATATATTTAGGTTTAATTATTAATTTAATCCTCTAATTTTTTATTTTAGTTTATTTTATTTCTCTTATTATTTTTTAGTTTAATTTAGTTCTCCAATTTTTTAAAAAGAATCAATCTAGTCCTCTTATTATTTTTTATTCAATTTAGTACTCCTTTTTTTTAAAATGATTCAATTTTTTTTCTCTCCAATTTGAAACTAAATTAGTAATTAAGCTTAATTACAACTTATATATACATGTTAAAATAATTTTAAAAAATTTATACATCAAATCATTCCGCCTAAGTATAAAATAATTTGAGTATTTTGGGGAAGTGATTTAATGTATAAATTATAAAAAAATATTTTAACATATATATATATATATTCTTATAAATGTGTTAAACTTTATAAGCTCAAAATTGTCATTATATACCTTGTGCATACTAAAAAGATCTCATTCATTGATTACATCTACATATAAAACCAAAACAATTTTAATTGCATTAATCACAACTAAACTTGACAATGATCATTAATACTGACAGAACCAAATGACATGAACTCAACATGAAATATGTAGCATGAAAATTACATGAAAGTGACCCATACACATCTATTTTCAATTGGTTCTTACTTTCTCCCAATGAGATCAATATAATAACCTTAATATACAGAGTGTAATTTCTAAATAATATCCAAACTATGTCCAAAGACAATGCATCCATGCATAAAATCAAACATAGAACACAAAACACATAAAAGTGACTAACTCCTACTAAACCAAAGATTCCTAAAAATATAAAGCACCTTTATAAGCAACATGCTCTTGCAAGACCTTGGGTGAAAGTACCTTAGTGAGAGGATCTGCCATCATGGAGTTTGTCCCTTATTGTTCAATTGAAAATAGTCTACTTTGTACCCTATTGTTGTTAGAATACAATACAACTAATTTGTTGTCACAATATAACTTAAGTGGTCTTTCAATTCCTTCACAATGCGCTGCCCTGTGGCAATATTCCTCAGTCATATCCCTTGATTTAATGCCTCATAGCATCCTGCAAAATCCGAATCAAAATACCCAATGATCTCTAACTAATCTGACTTCTTGTATGTGAGCATATAATCTCTTGTTCTATGTAAATACCTCATAACTCTTTTGGTTGCTTTCCAAATGATACAACTTAAATATCTGCCTAATACCCCAACTATGTATATGATATCCTGATATGTACATACTTGGGCATACAACAAACTCCTTACAACTACATTTCCTGAATTTCCAAATTTCCTTTTGGGCACTGATCGAGACTAAACTGAAGATACACACAATCATCAATAACATTCATCTCGAAACCAAATGAGAGAATTACTTGATGAAATTTGTGGAATTTTTTCAAATTGTTTTAGCCCATAAATGGATTTTTTTCAAATTGCAAACATATTCTTTGAGTCCCCTAACACAAAGTTTTATGGTTGCACCATATAATTCGTCTCATCAATGTTGTCATTGAGAAATGTCGTTTTGACATCCATTTGATGAAGCTCCCAATCATAATGTGCAAAACAAATCATGTTTGTCCTAAAAGAGTCTTTCAATGAAACTGGAGAGAAAATTTCTTTAAAGTCAATTCCTTCCTTTTGAGTATAACCCTTTGCCACAAGACAAACCTAATACCTTTCCACATTACCTTTGAAATCCATCTTGGTCTTAAGTATCCACTTACAACCAATGGGTTTCACACCTTATGGTAATGGGACAAGTTCCTAAACCTTATTAGCTAGCATGGACTTATACTACTCATTCATTGCTTCAATCCATTTCTTAGAATTAGGATTTTCTATGGCTTGATGGAAGTTGACTAGGATATCTTCCATCATACCATTAATTTCCTTAGTTTCTTGGAGAAATACCACATAATCATCTTGAATAACACTTCTCCTTTCTCTCATGGATCTCTGCAAAGTTATTAAATCATGAAGCATAGGTTCTTGAGAATCTTGAGTTTGTTCTCATAGTTCTTAACTAGCTTCACCAAAAAGTAACGATATGATTCATATATGGAATTGTCACAAATTCTTTCTCGGAGATGAAGTTTCACACCTTATTCTTCCCCCAAACTCAATATCATAAAAGAATGTGGCAGTTCTCATCTAAAAATATTATTTAATTTGGGATGATAGAATTTATAGCCCTTGGTCTGTTTACCTTTAACGCGTTCAACACAAACATCAAAGTTTATGAAGTCAATGGAATTCAAGATCTCATTTGACACAAGTCGTACCATGTGACTTTGTATTTAAGGATTCACTATTGGAAGCCTCGTATCAAGCATATATAGATTATCATTAGTCAAAAGTGAACTAGTTCCAACAACATTTGAATTTATAGGCAATCTAAATTCATTGTTTCCAATCGAACACAAATAACCTAATTTGTTTAAATAGGAAACTGAAACCTAATTTTGTCTAAATGACGACACAACAAAAGTGTCTTTCAAATCCAAATTAAAAAATCGGTGCACATTAATAATCTAAAATCTCATATAGCTTCCACCTCTACCGATTTGCCATCTCCAACATAAATTCACTTTCAGAATCAATTGGCTTTCGGTAGCTTATGAAACCCTTCATTGAAACACTGATGTTAGTAGTTGCACCAAAATCTAACCACTAAGTGTTTGTAGGTACTGAAGCTAAATTGACCAAAGAACAAACCAAAGAATGACTCATGCGATTTGAGCGATCTCCCTTCTGATATTCTTTTCTCTCTTCAAAGATACTAGAGTATGTAGGAAAAGTGGATTCTCAATCTTTAGTGTAAACACAAAATTACAGCCAAGAACAATTTTCAATTTCTCATTTGAGTCCTTTAAAAAATGTTCAGATTGGTAGATATAGAAGCAATTATAGCCGAATTAGAACAAGAGAAATATCATTAAGCTCATATCATAAAAAAAAATTCAAATAATGGTCTCACCCATCTCAAGACACCTAATGCACCATTAATATCAAGTATTTGGACAATAATATTAATTGTTAGGGGTATCTTGATAATAAAGCATGTCCAACAATAAATTCATCTTTGGATTGATTTATCATTGACAAAGTAAAACCTTACAATTATCACATGTTTACCATCACAGGTGTGTATGCAATCCGATCAAATATTAATCTTCCTTTGGATCGAAGAATACTCGCATGGATAAACACAAACACGAGCACTTAACATTATTTTCACAAACTATCTACTCAAGAGAGGTCACTTTGGAGACTTCTTAATTCAATTTGCTCATAAAAAAATATTAAACTACCAAAATTTGAATATTTATTTATTCCAAAACCATATATATATATATATATATATATATATATATATATATATAATATAAAATAGTTGAATAGTCTTTTATTTTAGGCTTAATCTGTAATTTAGTCCTCTAATTTGTAAATTTGGTTTATTTTTGTCCTCTTATTATTCTTAGGTTCAATTTGGTCCTCCAATTTTTAAAAAGATTCAATTTAGTTATTTTCGTTAAGTTGACGTTAACATCATGTCTATACATGCCATATGTCATTTTTGTGGAATTTTCATTTTTTTATTTTTTTTATTTTTAAATTTATTTTTAATTTAAGAAAAAACATAAGCTACCACGTGTCAGATCTTGATCGACCACATGTCAATTAGTGAACTTTTAATTTTTTAATTTTTTTAAAAAACATAAACAGTTACATGTCAAGTCATGATCGTGTCATGTGTCAGCATAACAATGATAATTTTCAGTTTAATCTTTCTATTTAAAATTTTGATTCATTTTAGTGTCCATATTATTTAAAACGATCCAATTCTATTTAATTTGAGACCAAATTATAGTAATAAAGCTTAATTACAACTTATGTGTACATATTAAAATATTTTTTTAAAACTTGACTATTTATGTTTTTTTAAATTAAAAAAAAAGAAAAACAAATAGAAAAAAAAATTAAAAATTTCACAAAATGACACGTGACATATACGAACACAGTGCTAATGTGAACTCAACGAAAAAAATCAAATTAAACATTTTTAAAAGATTAGAGGACCAAATTGAACTAGAAAATAATTAGAGGACCAAAGTGAACCAAACCAACAAAAGAATTAAATCACTAATCAAACCTTTATTTTATCTTTTTTTTTATGTATATGATATATAGTAAATATACCTAAATTATTTAAAAATATGATAAACATAATAATAAAAAATTAATTTGTTACTGAAATTCTAAAGGAACATATAATTTTTTTTCTTAAAATTAAGACAGATAAAAAGAAAGGAGAGAGTGTCAACATATAACAAAATTAAACCTCCCAAAACATTGTTTCCCTCTTCTGTCTTGTACATTGAATATCATGTATATATATCATCCATTTTTTTTTCTTATGTATTAATTTTGTGGATCACTCTTGGTTATTCATATGGATAAAGTAGGGTTAAAAATTTGTAGATGACAATTAAGTAATAGCAGTTGAAAAATGCCATTACAATTTATAACCTTTTCATGTCACCATGCAATGCATGACACAAATTGATCATTTAAGCATTGTTTGGTTATAAATTTAGATTAGGCAAGTATTGGTTGATAGCAACATGGAGTATAATAATTTCATCAATAACATGATATTATTTAAACATCCAACATGTAGTACTATGAAACAAAACATGAAATGAACCGTTTAAGAGCTTTGTCTAATGAAGCTAGAGTTGTTGATATATATATATATATATATATAAACATTCCTAAGTATAGATCTTGATGGTTTTATATATGATAATTCTATCCAATAGCATGTTACTAAGTAAACACCCAATAAATGATTTAGGGCATTATTTAACGAGCTATTTGCCTATAAATTAGAGTTGGAAGAAACTAATATGAATGAGTCACAGTGTACTGAATCCACCAAATGTTTATTTTTTCCATATTTTATTTTCAATTGTTTTTAAAGATCCGTTGTTACTTTTGAAGATTTTGTTAGTTAATCCTTTTAAACTAGTTTTTTTTTTTAATTTTCAGTTCTTATCAACTTTGAGTAAATCTCAAGCCACTAATTATTTATATTTAATTTTATTATAATATAATAATAATAATAATAACAATGGTTTTATTATTTTTTATTATTATAAAAAAATTGTATTAATACCAACTAAAGTTATACTTCTCTGTACACATTTTCACTTTTTATCATGTAACATCATATTTTCACAAATCAAGAACCTCACTTATTTCTTATTTTGACTCTCTTTTTCTTTTGTCTCACTTTTTTCGTTATACCCAAAGATGGCAAATTAAATCTCACTAACCACATGTCATCAATCAACAATAACCAATCAAATGTCGTACTGTTGTAGTCGATGAGTGCTTTATGCTTGTAAATGGAGCAGTTCATCTTTAGCTTTTATTATTTGGAACAAGTACGAAGCAGGTGAATTAGTGGATAATTTCATTCCACTGCACGTATGCAACATTATTCACCATACTTTCGACACCTGGTACTTCCCAAACCTAATACAAATTTGACATGGCTGTTCTACTCCTATATAAATGCCTGTTTTAGATACCTGTGGTTTCAATAAGGAGCACCATAGTTTTGAGGCAAAGTGTGTGCTAAGAGAGAAAACTTTAAATTGGAAGAGAAATGAAGGGGAGTTCAATTGAAGTTGGAGAAGCCATAAAGGGTGCATCCCCAAGAAAAGGGGTGAGAAGAGGGTTATCTATAATGGACTTTGTTTTGAGAATTGTTGCAGCTGTTGCAACCCTAGGTGCTGCATTGGCCATGGCAACTACCAATGAGACCCTTCCATTTGCCACACAATTCATCAAATTCAGAGCTCAATTTGATGACCTTCCCTCACTTGTGTAAGTTTGTGTTTAGTTTCAACTAATTTAAATCAAGTTGAAGAAACTTGTATAACATATTAAGCAAATCTTTACATGTTTTACCTTTTTTAATTTAATAAATAAATTTTAAACCTAACTTAATTTCACAAAATCGATTTATGAGGTAGAATTTGTATCCAGTTATATACTATGAAACTGTTTTATTTTTATTCCATGTGGAATCTCCAACACAGAACGTGAAACTAAACATTAATGAATAGTTCAATAACAATTTGATAGCAGATGACATGTTATACTTGACAAACAACAAATTTTTCGATAATGGATGATACAATAAGTTAAACAAAATAACAATCTTAATATGATAAACTTTAACTCATAACTTTAATATTATATTAAAAAATAAACTTTAAATTTAATCTTATAAAATCAGTTTATCTTCTGTCACTAGGCCATAATATAAACTACTTTTAAATTAAAATCACTACTTTTTTATATGTTCATCTTCAGAAGTGATTTTTGTGTATCTGAAATGATGTGATTGAGTTGTTAGAAAAAGGGTGTCTAATAAATTGGATGTTTGTGAACATGCAAATCCAGGTTTTTTGTGATGGGCAACTCTGTTGTTTGTGGCTATCTTGTGCTTTCACTTGTTCCATCTATCTTCCACATAGTGAGGAGCACTGCAGTGAAAAGTAGAATTCTCCTTGTTGCTTTTGACACGGTAAACAAACAGATTCTCCCTATAATACCAAGGCAAATTTTTGGATGTGATAGCTGGAAGTTTTTCATAATTAATACATCATGTTTAGTTTGAATTCACTTTTTCTTTTCAAGGGAAATCTTTTCTTTATAATCATCCAAAGTTTATGATATTTTTTTAGTTTCATTAAATTTTAAGTTTCATAAATTTTAGTATTTTAATTAAATTTTTGTTAATATCTTTTATACTAAATACTTAAAATTTTATATTTTTTAAATAAATTTTTACTTTTATTTTTTTCGTTAACTAAGTGACATTATTTTATTTTATCATCGTATTTCTTCTCTCTACATGTTAAGAGATGTAAAAAAAAAATAACGAAAACAATATTACAATTATGTCATTCTGAAAAAATAATAAAAGTTTAATTAAAAAATATTAAAAAAATGAATACTTGAATAAAAATAATTTAAAATACTTAAATTTATGATAAAATTTAAAATTTAAAATACTTTTTTATTTTATATTTTGTTTCTAAAGTAGATTAAAAAAATAAGGCAAATTAAAATATAAAATAGTTTTAATATATTGTCAACCGTGTAAAGAGTTTTTACAATATTATTCAAACACGAATTCACATGTAACATATTTTTAATCTATAATAAAAATCCTGAAAAAATCATACTTATCTTGAATTTTAATTGATTAATGGTATAAAGTTTTTGTATTATACACATATCCTAATTTTGTTATTATGCATTACTCTAAGTTTTACACCATCAAGAAATCATTATGAGTATAGCTTTTAAAATGATTATGGTAAAAAGCCAATAAATAGTATTAAACATACTATAAATGGGTTTTATAGTATACAAGTTATAAGTTATATATTTTCTCGTGTGAAAGTTAAACTCAATAAAAACATATCCTATAATTAGAACCTTAAAACAAAGACACTTGATGCTGTATCAATATTATCTGATATATATATTTATTAAATGGTGGTTAATTGCCAAAAGTAATATTTTTGTATTTGCAATTGGTCTGCATCACGTTGCAAGAAAACGAGTTAATGTATAAACTAGTGTCATCGATCATTTTCCACTTAGTTAAAGTAAATAATGTCTGATAACTTAGCTACACGAACCTATGATGCTTCATTTTTAATGATGTTATAGCTCCTTGGTCCTTATCTTTAACATTGTTGATGATGTTTTGGTTAATGTTGTAAAAAGGTAATGCTGGGTCTGATCACAGCCGCAGCCTCTGCAGCAACATCGATAGTGTACATAGCACACAATGGAAACACAGGTGCCAATTGGTTTGCGATCTGCCAACAATACAACAACTTCTGTCAACGCATTTCGGGTTCTCTCATTGGCTCTTACATTGCTGTTGCTCTCTTCACAATACTAATCATCCTATCAGTTGTTGCAATTTCTCGAAACTGATTGTTTTATGCCCTTTTTTTCATATAACTTAGTTCGAAGGAAAGAAAGAAAATTCGTCTTCATGAACAATTTTCTAGTGTGCATTTGTGGTTTGATATCCAAGTGTGAAAATGTTGTTGAAGTTGTGGTTTCTGGGTGTAATATGTGTAACAGCAGAGTATGATTGACATTGCCTTTGTGTTAAATTTGAAATACTTGGAAGTTGCATATTTATTCTTAATGAAACATGTACATAAAATATATATATTAAAAAAGAAAAAAAAAAAAAGAGTAACAAGAGGTTTTATACCAGAAAAATCAGAATTTCGAATACTGATATATACCCTGCAGCTTCGTCCTTGTGCTATGTTAGTATGGCCACAAGTTCATCTATTGACTTCAATGTCTTCTCGTAGTATACGTACGATTCATACACCTTTGGCGTCCGAACATAGCGATCAAACTGAACAAAATTCAAACAGAAAACATTAACAGTGACATAGTTCTTCAAGTCATTGACAGTGACACAGTAACACAGTAACAAGAGTGTACCTCTTCAAAGTTGTCGATCAACTCATTAGCAGTTCTGACATAGTCTTTGCGACGATTCTGAGGACAGGTGGAGAAAGCAGTTCTCAAATCCTGGTCAAGGTAGGCCTGTTTGATGCGTATGTAGAACATGATATACCTCCAAGACAGAGTCTCCAGAGGCTCCCTCATGTCGTGGAGGCCTTCAGCGGTCTGCTTTATGCGGGCCACCGCGTCTTCCGGGGAAAGCCCGGGCCCGAAGAAGTGCTCCCAGAGGAAGGAGCGGGTGCCCCAGTTCTGGGCCAGGGCTTGTTGTTCGGTGCCGCCATGCACTGCTACCACGGCTGTTGAAGTGGCGAGGAATGTGGAGATGAGGTTCCTTCTGTTGGTGCCGGTGTGGGGGAGAGGGGTGGAAGTGGCGGTGGTTGTGGTGGTGGTGGTGGCGGCGGTGGAGGAGGACTTTTTGCGGTGGGTTTTGATGTGGGCGTGGAGGAGTGTGGTGGCGTGGGTGAAGCTGGACATTGTTTGTGTTTGGATAACGTGGTTTGGGGACGTAGGTGATGTTTGAGGGAGTGAGGTTTGAGTGGTGGGAAGGGAAATTTTGGAATCTGAGGTTTCGGGCAGGGGGTAGGCTAACCGTTCTGACCGTGCTGACCGCTGTAAAGTTTGATGATTTGATGTGCCATGCCCATGCGGAATATTTATCTTCTTGAGATGTGGAACAGGTACATGTTTCATTCTTTCTTTTATTTTATTTTATTTTAATTTCACTTATAAAGAAATGTTATCTTAATTCAAGTTTTGGACTTCTGAGTTTGTTGATTTTATTAAAACTATTATGAGACCCGTGTCTACGCACGGGTTCTTTTTATTTTTTTATAATTTAGATTAAGAAAACTAATATTTTTATTGTTATAGTGGAGTAAATTATTTATTTATATTGTTATATTTTATAATTATAATTATATATATATATATATGATATTTAAATAATAAAATAAAATTAATTAAGAGTATATAGAAGTTAATGTTAAAATTTTAAATAGAAGTACATCTAGTAAGATTAAAAGAGAAATAATATCGAAAAATATTGACTTATGAAATAAGAAAAAAAAGTTAAACTTAAATTATTTTAAATAAAAAGTAACATATAAATATGAATAAAGTGCTGTGAAATGTAATTTTATTAAAAATTTAACATGAATTCAAGTTTTTAAAAAATATATAAGATATTGTTATCAATGTAGACATTGTGAGTTAATTGTTCAATGTATAGAGTTAGTTGTTATATATTATATTAAAATAACTTGAATATGTATATATCGTTGTTAAAATAAAATGTAGATATATTGTGAACTTTGATTCTGTGCAAAAGTATTATCCACATATGAATAATCAACTTAAAGAAAAATGAAAAAATGCAAACATATTGTAAGATGATATGGTTCCTATTAAAAAAAGTTAGAGTAACCTCAAATTGATGCTAAAATTTTAAAATACATACAGGTGTTGTTATCAACACAGACATTGAATTTATAATAAAAGTTAAATATAATACACTAAATATAAAAGTATTATAGTAATTAATTTTGTTTTTAATATTGAATAAATAATAATAGATAAAAGATAAAATATAAAATGGTCTCGATATTTTAAATAAATTTTAACAATTACATAAAAATGTGTTTAGAAGGGTGTTCTCGACATTTTCAAAATTTTATTCATAATTAAATTTCAATCATAATAGTTCGGTTTTAAGTAATAACCAAACATAAAAAATACAACATGAAATTAATGTTAGAACGTAACAGTCAAATACAAAGTTTAAATTAAAAGTTTAACTCTCATATCAATTCAGATTGACGACTTATAAAAGTATTTAAACTAATAATAATAATAATAATAATAATGTTAATATCAACGTTAATGCTAATAATGATAATAATAATAATAATAATAATGTTAAGGTCAATGCTAATAATAATAGTACTAACATTACCACTAATAATAATAATAATAATGTTACTAATATTATTGTTAATATTAATACAAATAATAATATGATCATGTAGAAAATATGTACATAATCGAAATCCTATTTACTTATTTAATAATTTATTTTTGTTCAATATGTATATGTGTATAATGTATATAGAAAATAAAGATGTTAATTTGGTCCAATTCATAAGGTTTGGTCTTGATCAAGAAGGGTCGAAGCCAAAGAAATTTCATAGGGCAAAAATGCCCACATAAAAAAACCAACGGGACCAAAAGAGTAACAAAAGTCAAAATAGTTAGTTTGAGTTGATGTTGAGTTGAGTTGAGTCGACCCAAGCTAAAGATTAAGTAGAGACGATTCAGGCCAAAGGTTGAGCCATGTTGATTGGGTTGAAGAATTGAGCCAAGCTAGATCAAGCTGAAAGTCAAGTTGAGTTAGCTTGGTCGAAGGCCAAGACGAGTCAGTCTAGGCTGAAAGTCGAGACGAGCCTATTTAGATCGAAAGTCGAGTTGAGTCGATCTGATATGAGTCGAAGGTCGAGTTGAGCTAGTATGGGCAAAATGGACCAAAGGTCAACCCAAGTCAGCCCAATTTAAAGGTTGAGTAAAGTCAGTTCGATCAAAGGTTAAATCACCGAAGGTTGACCCAAGTTGGTCCAATCGAAGGTCGACCCATGGAAGCCAATAACATGAAGACTTATTTAAGAGTGGGTTAGGACTAGCCCGTGGACCATGGGTCAAATTCATACCTCTAATAAAAAAGGAGTGACTAGTTGTGAGATTTTAATTTCTTTAATATTTTTAGTGAATTTCAAATTATATTATTTTAGTTATTTGAAATACCTTCTTAAAATTCTTAAATTTTAATTTTCTCGTATAAACAACTAATATTCATTACAAAAAAAGGCTATTCCATGAAGGTTTATATTTCAATTTGTGAAAGTTTTTACACTCTGCAAATTAACTTGCAGGGATTTTAATAATGTGAAGTTTTTTTTTTAAAAAGGTTTTAACCTCTATTAATGACTGTTATTTTGTAGAGGTTTAAAACATTTTTTTTGCAACTACTTTATTGCATAGGTTTAAATCCTTTGTTTTTTCCAACTTTTTTTTGGAGTTTAATACCCTCTTTAATAATTTTATTTTAAAAATATTAATTAAAATAAAAAATTTATACTAAAATAATAGAAATAAAATAAAATAAATATTAAACTATATTAATCAAAACACTTATCATATATAATGAAATTTAAAATTTATACATATATTACAAAATGATATTGATATTGTAATATTGTCAAAAGGTAAGGTGCAAACTTAAGATGCATATAAAATTTCCTTATCTATTATTCATTAATTAAATTCACTTATCTTTCAATAGTTTTTTCTCGATTAAATAAATTTAACCATTGAACTACTTATATCCTATTATTGCAGTATAAAGTAATAAATATTCAATTATAGTAAAATACTTTTTATAGTTGATGAAAAATTATGAAAATAAATTTTAAAATTATGAAACACAATATTTATACGTAGAACTTAACATTTTAAAATTAAATTCAAATTGATATGAAAACTTAAAAAAATTTAAATTAAATTTATCTAAAATTAAATATCTTCAATTTGATAAATATATGAATATTTAAAATCTATACCAAATTAAAACAAAGAAATAATTTTGAAAATGGACAAAAGTTGAAAAAATATATATATAATTAAATATTTAATTTATGACATGACTTAAAATTGCATTCATTCAATGTGGATTCGATATTTGGATCTTAAAATTGTTATACTATTGGTTTAATTATGCCTTTGGTCCCCATTTTGGAGTCAAAATCTCAAAATGGTACCTAAATTTTTAAAAGTCTCAAAATGGTCCCTTTTTTGTTGAAACGTCTCACGTTTGTCCTTCCCGTTAAGTCAAGGTTGACGTCGTTAGAGGGAGTGCCACGTGTCAGTTCCTCAATTTTTTGAATTTTTTTATTAATTTTTTTTGAATTTTTTTTTATTTTTTATTTTTTATTTTTGAATTTTTTTAAAAAAATCAAAAAAATTGCCACGTGTCAAGCTGTCATTGTGCCACGTGGCAGTGACAGTGACACGTGTCAATATTACGCCACGTGTCATTTTGTTAGTCTCAATTTGGTCCCTTTATTTTAATTTGTCTCAATTTAGTCCCAATTTTTTGTAAAAAGGAGCAATT
>Ga0214542_1004375_pt1 | contig 28081 bp, 14 predicted proteins | sample CNSS1metaG_FD_160096 | JGI IMG/M metagenome (GOLD analysis project Ga0214542, IMG submission 160096) | Root nodule microbial communities from cowpea collected in UCLA plant growth center, Los Angeles, California, USA - CNSS1 | ecosystem: Host-associated > Plants > Roots > Nodule | place: USA...
AAGCTAGGGTTAGGTTTTTGTAGAGACATCCTTAGGTATCTTTTATTTGCTTAGAGGCCCCTAAACTCTTCTATATAAGGGGTGCTCCTAGACATGTAAAAGGGTTGAACATTTTGAAGTAAAAACATTATTGTGTCTCAACCATTTGTGAGATTTTCCTCCCTTGGGAATGAATACTTTTAAGCCTTATCTTACATAGCAAGTGGCTGCACACATCCACTCATCTTCAAGCTTGCCATGGCTTCTAGCCTAGCCTTGTAGTGGCGTGCTTCTCACATTTTTACCATTCATTTTATGTTTTCTTCTTCCTTTAATTGTTCTTGATTTTCTATGGTTTATGTGCTTTCCATTTCCTTTTTGTTTTGAATCAATCCATCATCTTCTTCTCTTGAGCTTTGTGAAAGGAACCTTCACATCTGGATAGCTTGCTATCTTAATGTCTAGTGGGGATTTCACTTAGCTTTCTTAATCAACTCACATCATACTCAACAATCTAAAAGAAAACAACATAATCCTTCATCATTTAGTCTTCCTACACATAATTGAGAAACCTCGACATACAACAACCAAGAGCAGGAAGACATTAAAAAATGGTCAAAAGAGTGAACAATTTTATATACTAATAAAAAATATATTTACATAGAAAAATATAATTATAAGTCATTGTAGCTAGTCTAAACTATTGTACAAATTTATGAGATATTTTGCCCAAACAATCCTCACAAATGCAATTAAATTTGGATGCAATGGTTGAGTGAGAGAGACCTCAATATGGTGCCATCAGTAGATCTTTTAGAGGTGTCATCAGAGCCTAATGCAGGTTGATCGCTAACCATATTTGCCCTAGAACTAAAGTATAAAACATTAATAATAGACACAATAACAACATATGCTTCAACAAACAAATAAATTTATACAACAATATTAAATTCATACATAAGTTATGAATGACCATATTTATATTCCTTCATTATAGTATTCATGGGTTGCATGTACATCGTCAACCACATGGTTTTCATCAAAATTCATCATTATCTTAAATAGACAAATGTTAGTAATATGAAAATTACTCATATCCTCTTCATTAACTTCAATTTGTTTTCCCTATGAAGAACAATAGACCAATGTTCAAATGTAGGATCTTTGACATAGAAAACTTCATATGCTTGACATGTCATGACAAAGGGTTCATCTCCATAACCAATATTCCAAAAATCAATTAGTATCATTCCTTTCATCCATTCTAGTATCACTTTCATTGTCAACCCACTTACAGTTGAAAACTATAAAATAGAAAATTCAATATAATCAACCTCCTAGATCTCTTCTATTACATAGTAGTACGTTATTGATCTAAATGCATGATGTGATCATTGGATGTTAAAAATTGTAGTGACTTAGTTTCAAGGCTGACTCCACTATTTTGTATTGTATTTTTCTCGTCCAAAGAATTCATATAGAATGTGCAACTATTATTTTCGTAATGTATACAACATCGAACACCAAATTTCAGTCCATTTGTCAACAATATCAAAGTCTTAGAAGGTTTTGAATCTTTCAATACCTTAACTTTAAAACAAGGCATAAAATATTGATGAGCAAATAAAATGTCGTTGCATTCATGCATTAGTTTAGGCTATTTTCATATATTTTTGCACTATTGGAATGATTTCATTATGCATTATATGTTTCAGATCATACATTTTTTAGTTTCTGCATTGTTCTTGTAAACAAATGTTTTAAGGTTTGCAATCATAGTTTGGAGGGAGTTGGTGTCAAAAAAGGAACTCAAATTAGCAAGTTCCACAGGTGACTAGTGGATTTTTCCACAACCTGTGGATTCAACTCAGAATAAACTAGTGAATTCCATAGGTCACTAGCGGAATTTTCCACAACTTGTGGATTTGGCTCCAAAATATAGAATGCAAACCAATAAGTTCCACAAATGACCTATGGATTTTTCCATAACGTATGGATTTTTCAGTAAGTGATTTTAATATTACATAGACTAACAAGGATTAAAAACAAAAAAAAAAGGATAAAAAAAGGGGAAGTAGTTAGGGGAAAGAGGTAACCACCTCAGCAAAAGGAGGAAACATGGGAAAACATTAAAAGGGGAATTTTTTTCCATTTTCATCCTCCTCTTCTAGTTTTTAGCTTTTTCACATTTTCTACATTATATAGAACTAATTTTATCTTTTTGTTAGAGGATTGATGTAATACTCTAGATTATAGTTCTTAGTCCTTGACATTTGATGTTTTATTAATATGATTTATCTTAGTGTTCTATTTATTGTTCTATTGTTTATTCTATAAGCAATTTCACAATTGGGAAATTGTAGATTGTTTGTGATTATAGATAGAACAAATTAGGATTTTGTCACAATTGGGAGATTATGCATATCTAATTAGTTGGCAATAGAGATTATTATTAATCTTCATGATTCTATTGAATTTTAGTAACTTACCTAAGGGATTGGGGGTTCAAATTCAATGAATAGGTTTGCCTATCTAAGGGATTAGGGCTAAAATAGCTCTAAATAAACTCAAGTGGATAATTACATTTCTTGCATCAATTGAAAGGAGTAGAATTATATAGGAAAGGATATGAAATCAATTCTTTGACATTTCTTATATTGATTAAAGTTTTTGTTATATTTCTTTGTTTAACATTTTATATCTCATTTTCAATTTCTCAAAATTACATAAATTAGGAATCTAGTATTCAACGAATTCAATCCCAAAAGACGATATTTTATAACTATGTTGACGATTGGTGCACTTGCCTAACGTTTATCAAGTTTTTGGCATTGTTGTCAGGGATCGATTTTCCTGTTGATTTAGTGATCTAATTGGCTTAAAATTTGAGTTTTAAATTTTAGGGAGTAAAAAAAAATTCTTTCTAGTTTATTCTTTTTGTTTTGATTATCTTTATTTTTTCCCTTATGTTATCGCATAATTTCTATTGTTAGAATTTTGTATCTCTAAGTTGTTTATGCGAGGTACACTTGCAACGAAAGAATTGTTTTTTAACTTTAGAAATTGAATGCACTAGACGTAATAGGAGTAGCGCAAGAAAGAAGAGACAAAGAAGAAAAGCAGAGACACCAATTGATAAGAAAGAGCATATATCAACAATGACAGAATGAGAACCACCTGTTACAAGGACTCTTCTTGATTATTCTATGCCAAATAATAATAATTACTAAGGGAGCATTGCGAGAACTCCTATTCAAGCCAACAATTTTGAAATCAAGCCCGCATTGTTACAAGTCATCCAACAAAATTAATTTGGATGTACAATTTCAGAGGATCCCAATTCTCATTTGGAGAATTTTCTGGCCATTTGTGATACCTTGAATATTAATGGAGTTTCAGATGAAGCAATCCGCTTGAGGCTTTTCCTTTCTCATTACAAGATAAAGCTAAAATTTGGCTTCAAAACACAACCTCAAGAGAATATTTCTACATGGGAGGATATGGCTACAAAATTTGTGAAAAAAAATACTTTCCTTCATCTAAGTCAACTAGAATGAGAAATGAAATCACTACTTTTATGCAACAAGAAACTAAATCTCTACATGAGGCTTGGGAAAGGTATAAGGAGCTATTGAGGAAATGTCCACATCATGCTTTACCAAATTGGTTACAAGTCCAGATATTCTATAATGGCCTTACACCCTCTTTTAAAGTAATTTTGGATGCAACAAGTGGATGACCGTGTAATTTGAAAACACCATAAGAAGCTTTAGAGACTCTTGAATTAATGGCAAATAATATTGTGAACATGCAATTTGACTGTCAAAATAGAAAAGGTGGAGTGTTAGAGGTAAATACTTTGGATGTTATTCTAGCCCAAAACAAGTTGTTAACACAATAAATTACCTAGTTAACTAAGAAGTTGGACAATATGCAAGCAAAAGTTGTTAATGTAAATTCTCTAGTATGTTTTTCTGTTGAGGAATGCATCAAAATGGTGAATGTCAAGTCACTCAACAAGAGGCGCAAGTGAATGCAGTGGGCTAACAACAGAATCAACATTTTAACAATTATTGTAACATCCCAGTAGAATATTACTTAAAATAAATAATAAACAACAATTTATATAAATACCTCATTTATTAATGAAATAATTTCCCAAAAATCACGGGAAATTTCAACTTTAAACCTTCACAATAAAATATTAATAGACAAAATAACACAAAATCCGCCTTTACAATTAAAATCCAAATCCATGAAACTGTAATCAGATTACATATAAATTAAAACAAAAATAGTATAAATCCCCTCGTGCACTGACCCCCCTCTCCGCCACTAAGCGTCTCCTGGCTCACCTGTAACATCATCAGCTCTCGGATAATAAATTACCCGATCATCGCCACACACAAACAGATAAGGTGAGCTATGCACATATCATAAATAAATATGAAACATACATAATCACAGATTCATGCTTTTAAGAGTAATTGAATCAACCCACAAGTGAAATTAAGGAATTAAAATTTTACAGCAATTCTCGCTTAAGCTAGAAATTCTCGCTTGGGCAAGATTACAAACAGGGAACACAACAGGTTTTTGCGAGTTCTCGCTTAAGCTAAACTGATCTCGCTTAATCAGAAACTTCAATTAGAAAGAACCATGAATGAGAAAAAGACTAATTCAAGAACCAGGAATCTTCAATCAGAAATTTGGAGAATCAAATTTGTCAACTTTCACGACAACTCTCATAGAGATCTCCTGAAACATTTCCTAGTCACACTATTCCAAACCCAAGGGAACAATGTAAGGCAATTCAAATGAGGATTGGAAGGTTGTTAGAGAATGAGAAAAGGAGTGACATGGGAAGTGAGAAAAAAGAAAGAGGAGATGAGATGGTGAAAGAGAGTGAAAAAATGATCAAAAAAATTATGAGGAAAAGAATGAGAGAGATAAAATTCAAGAGAGTGTAAAGGGTAAAATGAGAGAATATGTTCCTATTATTCCATTCGCTCAATGGTTGTAGAAGAAAGAACTAGAGAAGCAACTTAAAAGATTTCTTGAGGTCTTTAAGAAGCTCCACATTAATATTTTGTTTGTTAATGCATTGGAGTAGATGTCAAGCTCTGCTAAATTTATGAAGGACTTGTTTTTTATAATAAGGAAGCTTCAAGAAGATGAAACCATAATGCTCACGGAAGAGTGCAATGCAATAATTCAACAAAAATTACCTCATAAGTCGAAGGATCCAGGAAGCTTTGTCATTCCATGTGAGATTGGAAATATAATGGTGAGCAAGTCATTGTGTGACCTTGGAGCAAGCATCAACTTGATGCCTTTCTCCCTTTTTAAAAGGTTGGGTATTGAAGAAGTGAAACCTATTATGATAACTCTCCAATTAGCAAACCGTTCAATGACTTATCCCTATGGAGTAGTGAAAGATGTCTTAGTAAAGGTTGATAAATTTATCTTTCTAGCTAATTTTGTGGTCCTTAACATGGCAGAAGATCCTCCTTTTTATGGTTTCCCACATTTCCTCCTTTTTGTTGAGATGGTTACCTCTCTCCCCAAACCACTTCCCCTTATTTTTCCTTTTTTTTCTTTTTAATCCTTGTCAGTCAACGTAATATTAAAATTGCTCGCTGAAAAATCCATAGGCCACCCATGGAACTCATTGGTTTCCATTTTACATTATGGAGCCAAATCCACAAGTTATGGAAAAATCAACAAGTCACTTGTGGAACTCACTGGTTTTGAATCCTACATCTTTGAAGTCAAATCCATAGGTTGTGAAAAAATTCACTAGTGACTTGTGGAATTCACTGGTTTGAGTCTTGCATTCTTAGGCAAATCCATAAGTTGTGGAAAAATCCACTAGTCACCTGTCGAATTTGCTTATTTGAATAATTCACTTTTGACACCAATTCCCTCTAAACTATGATTGCACACCTTAAAACACTTGTTTATAAGAACAATGCATAAACCAAAATATATGATCCGAAACAAGTAATTCATAATGAAATCATTGCAATAATGAAAAATATATGAAAATAGCCTAATCTAATGCATGAATGCAATGACATTTTATCTACTGGTCAAATTATCTTAAGCTTAAACTTTTGCTTGTCCTCAAGCAAAGAAAATTTAATAAAAACATAATGATACTGCACACAAAATGAGGAGCTTTTTTGGCTGGAAACATATAATCTAATCTTAAATCTGGAAGCATATATTCTACATTTGTTGGGTCCCTAAGTGCAATTGACTAAATGATGTAAGACACAAGACATTAAGGAATATAATCTTTGAACTTTAACTTCTCTTTATAAAAGATTCTTCTTAAGTTTCTAGTGTAGAAGACACTTACCTACCAACTAAGCATGGATCTTCCCTTTAAATGCTTTGCACTTGCCACACTCGTCTCAAAGGAGTGCCTTTTTCCCCAGTAACTTAAAGTCTCAAAGGGGTGTCCATTTCACTTGTTGGTATTATTATTTTTATTATTTTTTTGGGGTATGGTAATTGATGTTCACTTAGACTCAGGTTCTTGGTTTGCTTGCCAACTCACTAAGGTAGGGAAAGCTTCATCAGGACACATAGCAATTGGTGGTTTGATTACTATTATTTCCTACATTTCAACATTCCATTGGAGAATGACAAGCCAATATCAAGGATGTCTCGTATTGATCTGGATATGTTAATAAATAATGGCATGTTTGCTAAACGAGATGGTCACTATTGTTTGGTAATGAGTTCTATTGAGGGCATGTCACCCCAACCTCTTCCTAACCCGAAATTCACTATTGTGCATGGTAAAAAACATTTTCGACATCTGACTCCCATAATACCTCTCCTCCCAACCTTTTTCCACCTTTAAAATTCCATTTATTCCTTTGGATTCTCATGTTGAAATGTTTGCTCGTACCAATCAATCACTTGCTAAGCTCCACATTCAACAACAACGCCATTACAATGAGTTCGGGTAGTTCCAAGATACTCAACTCCTTCATCAACAATGTGTGGAACAATTGCTCCAGAAGACTATAACCTTGTTCTGCTCCCATCACAAGTAATTTTGTGAGTTTTATCCCTTCTACTCTTATTTATTTTGTTTATGTTGGGGAAAACTTAAACAGCTAAGCTTGGGAGGGTCATTTGCATGTCATTTTGTTTGTTGCATTTGCATAACATAATAATTACAATGGGAATCTGTCATCTTAACTCAAGTTCTAAGTTTGTTCACTAATACTTTGTGAAGCACATAGCGGATATTTGTTTCATGGTTATTTGTTTGGGAAATTCACACACTACACAAGAAATCTTAACACTATGACAGTTAAGGAACAAAATTTTTGAGTGATAGACTTAAAGAGGATATGAAAGTTTTTTCTTCGGTTTCTATGGTGACATTCAATGCATTTGGTTACTAGAGAAATGTTGGTCAATTTCACAAGTTAAAAAAGTAAAATAAATAAAACAAAATAAAATTTAAAATGGAGGAAGGGAAACTAGTTTTTCACAACCCTAAGTGTTTCTCACGGTTCTTAGTGTTACACTCCCAATTAGCTGCTCTATCACTGCACAAGCCAAGCTTTAATGCTGACAACAATGCGACACTCAAGTTGTCGCTTTGTCTGACCAGTAACCATGCCTCCGTTTGTCCTATTCAAAGCTCGCACCACCAAGCCATTCCTGCATCTATTCATGTTGATCCAACACCATATCCGACAATAGGGACATCCACCAGCATAGGAAGACGTCCTCATTCTTCTTCTTTCTTTGACGACAATGCCCATGGTATTATTTTCCAGAATTAAGAACAAAATAGAGGTACGATTGTTTGATTAAGAGAGTGATTCTACCTACACGCTACATGGATGAAAGCACTTTGAGCACATTGGGCATGTTAGAAGAAATAACTTGGATGTTGCGTAAAATTGGTTGGACCACTTTTGTCAACTTGAAAAACCCTGCTTATGAGAGAATCACAATTGAATTCCTTATTTTTGTGATCATAAAAATTTTACAAGGAAAGAATTACATAAAGGGGTGGGTTACGTTTCGATTTGTTGGGTTATATATATTTTTCTCATATGGGTTATATTCATAGTCATTGGGAGATTGTGGTTCCATATGGTTATATGACATTAGTCTTACACATATAAGACCTTTGACACCACTTTAACCCCAAAACCTTAAGACAATGGTGTTATAGGTCTTTATTCTTATATAGTATTTAACTTTGTCTGTTCTATCCAATGTGGGACTTTGACTCACACTTGGACTATTCCCAACACGATTGCATAACAATAATTATACCCTTGAGTTTTCTGAATTGAATGCCATTTTTAGGTTTCCCAATGGAGCTAAATTGTAATTTCAAGCTCTCTTTATGATGATAATAGCTTATAATTTTTATGTTCACAATTTCGATACATATGATTTTAATTTGGATTCTCACAACCATAATTATATATTTTTAATATTTTTAATAATTATGTACACTTTTTAATATACATAAATAAATAATGTATTGTATCCTATTATTTTCAAAATAAATGTATTAACGTATTGGATACATGTCTTATATGATACATGTATCGTATCTATGCATCATAGATAAAAACCCTTAATCATTGAATATTTTATAAGTCCTTAATAATTAATGCAATAAATTAAAAAGATAATCATGTCCATCCGTTCCCCCTTTTCCTATTAGGATAGGAAATCATGTATTTTACATATCCATACGATTGAGTCCTTAGGTTTCCAAAATAGTGTAAAGTGTTTTGAATCATTGCTATTTGACTCGGACCTATTCTAAAAAAGTCGAGGCATTTTGAATTGTTTCTTAACACGGACAAAGTCAAGGAAAACCTTTGAAATATGTTAAATTATTTTATTATAATTAATAATTAAAACTTAATATAGATATTCATAATCCAAATTATAAATTAATATATTATATATTTACATTTTATATATAATAAAATAATAAAAATTAATCATTTCTTTTCAATTAAAAAACAACCAATGTACTAATCGAGACAAATAAACTCAAAAAGCCAACTCATGATACTAAATTAGTGGTATGCTAAACATAATCTATTTTATCATCCTATCTTATTATTGATAAATATTTGAGTCCCAACTTACTTAAAATGTGTCAATATTAATAATGATGCATAACATACTATTTTATATAGAATAATTTACGTTGGTCAATCTATCAAACTTGATATCACGTGGTGTTATTGTCAACTCTCATTAGAACAATCCTTTAAGTGGAATGGAACTACTCTAAAGATTCTACAATTTGTAAATTTGCACGAAACCCAAAGAATGAAAAGGATTAGATATGGTATTCTATAGCAACAATGTGATATTTAGAGAACTTATGTCATTTGTTTTATTTTCTTATTTTTGTCTTTGTCTCTTTGTATTTAAGTTCAACGGAGGTTATATTCTTCTATTGATTGCTTTGAAAGTTTGAACCTAAGAAGTTTCTGTAATAATTTAATTTGATATGTTTAACTAATGCATAAAAAATATTGTCACCTTTCGTTATCAAACACACAGAAAACGAAAGTTAATAAGATGTGTTTTCTTTTATGCGTGAAAAGACGTGAAAAATGTATGCGTAATTGTTCAACTCTGATTATAAAATTAGAAATTTAAAGAACTACACATAATGAAACATGTTCTACATTCACAATTTTAAAATTCTTGTAATTCAAATTCCTCAGACTAAAGTAGGACTTGAGATCCTAATCATGTTCAGTTTGTTAGATATTTGGATGTCTTAACCTAACCAAACGTTTTTAGTTTTAGTTTAGTAATAATTATAACCATGTGATAGAAGTAGAAAAAATTTGATTTAGTATGATATTGTAGTATGTTATTTATTCAAGTAATGTACTTTTGAAATGTTATTGAATGTTAATCACTTATAATTTATATTGTTTTGTAGGCAAACTTTAAGTTTAAGAGTTTTTATTTCATAGAGAACGATCTATTTTCTTTCATAATTACAATGGTGATAATTAAGATAAATTTGTGACATATACTAGAACAAGTCTTCATGTGAAAAATATGATATAGAACTTTCACTAGTTGACTATAAATCAAGAGAAATATTTATTCCCATGGTCATTAAACATATTTTCCACTATTATTGACATTAAAGAGTGCTCTAGTGGTGTTCGGGACAATTGTTTTAAGTGCGGGTATGCAACAATGTTTTAGACAAACTCCTTCACCATAATTATTTTAGTGGATTTTTGAGTTAGGATATAATGGAGCAACTAGATACTACCTTCATGACATATAATAAAAGCACAAAGTTACATATGAGTGAGTTTACTCAACATTTGGAGCCCATGAATATCTTTTGGTAACATAATTTAGTCAATCTAAGTAGTTCTAGCTCATAAAAAAGGAGAAGAAGAAGAAACATGCATTAAAAATTCTCTATTAATGTAATTGTTTGTTAGAGAAGTTTATCCCAAATTAGTTACTATTACGATAGTGTATTTAGGAAGGTTAACCATGTTGACAAAAAAAAGAAGATGGATATATTTCAATAAAGAGTTTTGACGATGATGGTGATGACTTATGAAAAAGTGTGATGATTCATAAAAAATTGTTGAAGATTTAAAAAATGTTTGGATTCAAGATATACATAAAAGACTTAAGATTTTAGTAGTTTTGTTGTTGAAGTTTTGTAATTTATGTATGTTATTTAAAATAGTTAAATTAGTAGGTCAAGAGTCAAAACGTAGAATCCAAGCAGCAGATCACCAAGAGAGTTTAATTTTTTGCAAAACTCACTAGTTTCAAGAGAGATGCTTTCTATCATAAATTATTCTTATTCCTATTTGTAATCATATTATTTTTAGTGATTGATTTAAACTCCTTTTCTAGAAGATTAACAATTGGATGTATGGTCTTTTGATCCGAACTAGTATAAAATATCTTGTGCAATTTTCTCTTCTCAACTTTTTTTATTTTATTGTGATTATTAAAATAAAGGAAATACTTTTAATTGAACTTTGATATTAGAAGCGAAAAAAAATTTAAAATACAATTTTTATTAAGAACCCAATTCACCCTCCCTCTTGTGTTTTTTCCACATGCAAACATTCTGTAGCACCAATGGCAGATGTTTTGAGGAGGGGCCATGGCCCCCCTCCCAATTTTGTTTAATTTTTTTATATTATATGTAATTTAGAAAATTTTAATGTTTTTTAAAAAGTTTAAATTATATGTAGTTTATATTAAAAAAAATATGATTATTAAATTAGGTATTTTTTAATTTTTTATAAAGTATAACATTTAATAATAATAAATGATAAAACATAAAATCAAATATAATAAAAATTAAAAATATTTATTAAGATACATCCTTTTTTATTATGTTTTTGAGTTTTTTTACATATTAGATTTATCTCTTATTCTCACATTTTTTTTTCGCTTTTAAAAATAAAGTTGGATACAAACTTTTTTTTTCTTTTAATTTCATTTTTTCTCTTTTACTATTGAAGAAAAAAAAGGAAATTCTCATGTCTTACTTCATCCTGAAATATTTGTTTAATAGTTAGCATTATCTTTTATCTCATGAGTCTTATATTTATTTTTTATGAATATAAAAGTAAAAGTAATGTATGATGTGTTTTTTCATAACCGATTTTGAATTGTGACTTTATTATCATAGATTTTTTTAGGAATTATCATTTTTTTATTAGATTGTAATAACTTATTTTTTGATTTTAATCATTTTTAGGAACTCTCAATCTTTTATTAGGTTGTGATAAATATTAATGAAGAATAAGATAATAAATTCATTTTTTGAAAGTGATAAAAGGAAAGCTACATGTGAAGATGAAAACAAGACTAATTCAATTTTTTACATATTCTAAAACATAATACTAATGATCATATTGTTCAATTAGAAGATCCTTTTCTTAAAGTTCAACGAGTTACATGAGAAATTTCCTATTAATTATTTAGAAAGGTTTTCATATTTATATTAAAAGAAATAGCTGAAAATTTTAGTTTTTATTTAATTATTGATGAGTTCAAGAATTAAAAAAATAATACTTTAGTTATGTGTGATTTTTTTTGTAGTTACGGATATATTAAATTATGTATTATTTTTTATTGTATAATGACAATAATTAAAAATATAAATTTTGAGTACATTTTTTGGCTCCCCCAATATTACTGGACAAGATCCGTCATTGTGTAACACTATTCTAACAACCATATGTAAGGTTATTTAACTAAGGACAATTGAAAAAGTTAAAGATGTCATTCCTCTAGTCCTCTTACCTGCAATGGAAGTTCAATTAGTAGTAGAGATACTTGAAATAATCATTGTTTGACCTGCAATCATATTTATGGTTATTTCAAAATTCTTAACAAGTCTATTTTTGATCCATTTCTCTTTACGTATATTTGTCTTATTTTAGATTATTTTATGATGTTAATTTTTTTTCATTAATTATGTAGGATATTAGGAGAAGACAAAAGAAAATAATTGCACCTAATGTTTAGCCCTAAGCCATAAACCTAACTCTAGAAAACAAACGGTTATATAATCCATAAATTGGTTAGGGTTCACATGACTTGCTTTAGACATATTGTGTTATACCTTGGGATGTAACAACCTTTGGCATCAACAATGATAATGTATCATTGTACACAAATATGTAGGTTATCTCTAAAATCATCCAAAGTAATCAAATGTTGATCGTTATAATTATACAACTATAGATAACATAAGTACATTCAAACTCTAGATTCATTGAACTTATATGTTTGGTGAAAAGGGTACATTGAAACCGTTATTTATGTTAACAATATAGGTATATAAATAAATTAATTATAAACATGAGACATGTTGATTTGTATGATTTTTTTGAGTCTCAAGTTATACAAAAAAGTTTTTTTAAAAAAAACTAAATAAGATTTACAAGACTTCTTATATAAATTCAAAAGTAATTCACTCATTATTTCAATATCTTTGATTTAGGTCTCATTGACAATCGATGATTATATGTCTAACATACAATATGTGTAGTATGGTTTTGTTCATCACATAGACAAGCAAATCCATTATATCTCTTTGTATCTGTTATTAAAGTCATCACATTATAAAATTGTCCCTCCTGCTGGATAGCGAATCTTGACTAATAATTTGAGAGAAACAAAATAATATACTCAAAATTTATATATATTATCATCATAGTTATCTTTAAGAAACATAATTATAAAAAAAAATATATATATATATAAGAAAATAAATATGCGATAAATAACTCATAATTAAAAACAGATTATAAAATACACATAATAATCATGATTCCATTTTGTGTTCATAAAAAGAATTTCCATAAATAATTATTTTGAAAAACTAAAAGTACTTAAATTAGTTGCACGACAAGAACTTGAAAAAGAAGATAACATATATTCAAATTCTTATATTTCAAATATTCTTAACAAATGAAAAAAAAAGTACACATGAAATATTAAAAAGTCGTGTATCATAAATATTATATTATAAAAATAATATTTTACTAGAGGAAGTGGGACTTACATAAGAAAACATATGATGAATGAATAGAAAGAATGAATATAAGTTTTTGTTTACTTTTTATTCAAAAACTAGAAAAGAATACAAACAATGAATGGATTTGTATAAGATTTAAAGACAAAGAGAGTATATAAAAATATTTTAATTTTTTATATGTAATAAAAAAATTACAATTATTTTTTTTATTATTATATTTAAGAAATTAAATAGAAATACTTTTTATAATATTATTACAAAATAGTTTTTATTTATTTTTAAGGTATCCGCGGATAAAACCCCCAACGGGTTGGAAACGGATATTAAAAATGAATACCCATTATCCGTGGGTATAGATATTTTTGATACCCGCATGTTAACAGGGCGGGTACGGGTATCATAGTATTTGTACCCGTGGATACCCATACTACTTTAATTCACACAAATACCCTCATATAATTCTGGCCTATTTTTTTCTAAGCTGCACATCTTGTGTTGTCTTTTGTCTTTATTCTTCCAGCTTCAAGTATTGGTACGTTGTATTCTTCCAAGTATATCCCTTGACATTCTTCTCATTCTTCTCTTCACTACAAAAAATTGAGGTAAATATGACGATTTTAATATGGCGGTTATGAAAAACCGCCATAATTTGCTTCATAATACGACAGTTTTATAACTGCCACATTTTGTATGCAAAATATGGCATTTACAAACGCTGCTATACTCTTATTATAGATTTCTCTCGCGGCCATCTTTCCCATGTGGCGCCATCTTTCCCTCTTATTTATTCACCTCTTTTTTTATTATAGATTTCTTTTATTCACCTCTTATTTATTTACTTTTTTTTATTCACCTTTCACTTAATTATAAAATTGAATTTTAATGGTAGAGACAAGATAAAACTCTCTCAAATCTATCAAATGAAAGACAAAACCCTACAAACTCTGGATGTTTTCATTCATGCCATTAAAGTCACAATCGTTTCCACAACCCCTTGTCGTTTCCAAACCCCTCACCGCCGGAGATAAGCTTTTGTCGTTGCTCAACATTTCCACATAACTTCGTCGCGACTTCCTTCCCACTTCAATTGCGACCTAACAACGACTCGACGTTTCCAGCACTCCACCTTTCCACAACATCTCGTCATCAACCAAGACCAGCACATTGGAGATCGACTCCCTTGCAACTCCTCGCTGCAAGTGGAGTTCCTCGTGACTTCCTTCGCCATGCAGATTGGGGACCAACAACGTGTGCTTTGCTGAATAGTGTCGAATAGGGTTTTCGATTTCGCTTCAGTCGCGAGCCATTTCTCCCTCGTATTCACTGCATTGCGTATTCCTCCACCGCCCAAACCCTCAACGAATTAGGCACACTAGCAGTCTCCACGAGAACAGGTTCAATAATATAAAAATATTATATTAATGGAAAACAGGTTCAATAATAATGGAAAGTAGGTTACATAAAAATAATATAAAAAAATCACATTCAAATTATGGCAGTTGAAACGTCGTATAACGCATCCATATAGTGCAAATAATGACATTTCTAGGTGTTGTATTTGGCATGATAATTATTTAAAAATAAAAAAATTAAGACGGTTTTAACTATCATTTTGCGCACAAAATACGGCGATTTGAACTGTCATTATTTGCGCAATGCATTTAATGGCGGGTGTTGCGGCGTTTCGTCCAAGACTGCCATATTATTCATTGTAGCGGCAAGATATATGGCGGTACCCGTACCTGCCATACACGCAAAATATGACAGTCAAAACCACTGTTTTATATCCCAAATAACCGCCGTATTTAACAAATTTTTTTGTAGTGCTTTCCTTTCTTTAAAATTGGGCATATACATCAAACCCTCTATAGACAATGACGTTTATGGTATTCTTGTTGTCAAATGATAGAATCAAAATAAGAATATTTGGCATGTAGCAATTGAGGTTTATTATTTGTTTATTTTGTTTATTTTTCAGGAATCAATAGGAGAAAGTGGGCTTGTTGATCAAAACACTAATTAAAGAATTTTCATTGTGTTGAACGTCATTTTATATTTACTTTTATAATTATTTGAAACTTGAGTTTATTTGAAATTTATTTAAAATTTATGACAATGATATATTTTATTTTATTTGAATTTATGATTAAATATTTATTTTTTAAATAATTTTGTAAATACCCGTGGATACCCGCGGATATGAAAAAACTAGGCGAGTACCCGCATAACGGATATCCGACGGATATGGATACGAGTACGGTGCAGATATTTATCCAACGGGTAGGGTACGGGGGAGCTACTACCTGTACCCTACCCGTCCCGTTGACATCCCTAGTTGTGTCCTACAGTGTCACGTGCCATGTTATTGTCACATGACAGTGTTTGTTTTCAATTTAGTCCCCTTATTTATAATTTTTATCCAATTTGGTCCTATCTTTTTTTAAAATGAAGCAATTAAGTCCTTCTCCATTTGAGACAAAATTAATAATTAAACTTAATTACAATTTATATAAACATGTTAAAATATTTTGAAAACATTTATATATCAAATTATTCCACCTATATATTCAAAATATTCTTTTTCACATTTTTACATAAAAAATTCCCTATTTAAACTTATAATTTTTTTAAATATTAAAAATGTAAGTCAAGTGACACTTGTAATTTTTAAATGTTTAATGTGACAAATATTTTTAATGTGACAAGTGTCATTTTATATTTACATTTTTTAATATTTTTAAAATATTATAAGTTTAAATAGAGATTTTTTTTAAATGTAAAAATAAAATTATTTGAATATTTAGATGGAGTGATCTGATATATAATTTTTTTTAAAATTTAACATGTATATATAAATGTATATATAAGTTGTAATTAAGTTTAATTACTTATTTGATCTCAAATTTGAGAGAGACCAAATTGCTTCATTTTAATAAAAAAAAAGGACAAAATTGGATTAAAATTACAAATAAAGGGACTAAATTCAAAACAAACACTATTAGGTGACAATAACATGACACGTGGCACTATACAGACACGAAGTTGACGTCAATTTAATGAAAAAAACTAAATTGAACATATTGGAGGACTAAATTGAACAAATGAAAAATTATGGGTCTTTTTAAAAATTTGAATAAAATTAAAGAACCAAATTAGGTAATAAACCTATATAAATATAGAAAATGTAATTCTAAAAATATGGGAGTCCATTACATAAATGCCAATGTTCCCAATCTCGATTCGTTTTTTAAGTCGTACTACATCAATTCTTGCTCCAACTAATGAACACTAATTACATTGATTAATCATACAAAGTCTCCCACTTTTTATATTAATAACATTTACATCAAATTTGCAACCAGATGTGTCAAATTGTCTAATGTCTATTAGTCAGCTTTAATCCACACTTCATTAAGTCCCCAAATGAGGGATTACTGAAAATTCACATATCCCAAAGTCTCTTCCTCTCAAGTGGGTTAGGGTTAGGTTAAGGTAGGTTTGGCCCTAATAAAATATTTTAATTAACTCTTAAAAAAAATATTCTTGGTTTGAGTCAAAAATCAAGCTGAGTCATCGTAGGTCGGCCCGACGATGGAGATGGGTCAGTCCAGGCCGAGACTAGAGATTGGTCGGGTCAGGTTGAGAGTCGAGATGGGGCAAGCTCTGCCGACAATCGAGATGGGTTGAGCTGAGCCAACAGTCGCGACAGGCTAACCTGAACCGACCACCAAGACGGGTCATCCCGATCTGTCGACCGAGAACGGGCAGGCCCAAGCTGACAACAAAGATGGGTCGGCCTGAGCTAACGATCGAGATGGGGTACGTTAGGCTGACGCTCAAGATGGTTTGACAATCAAGGCATGTTGGTCTAGGTCAACGGTCAAGACGAGTCGGTCTGGACCAACGATCGAGACGAGTTGACACATGCCAACGACTAAGACAGGTCGACTCAGGGCAACTCTGGAGATGAGCAGGTCCATGCCATCAACCATTTCAGATCAAGGATTCCAGGTTAGGGGAGTTTCAATTTTAATTAATTTTCATTTTAGTAGTAAAGGTGAATATATACATATAATATATAGATGTGTGATTGATGAGTATGTTTGTGTAGTGCTTGTTGAGCCATGTTGAATATATAAACCTATATATGTTAGCTCGAATGTATGATGTTATAAGTGTGTGAAAAAGGCCATTAGTGATGCTATCATTGTGACCGAGTGTTGCATGATCATGACGGATTTTGGGCAAATATGGGAACATGATAATCATACTTTAAATGTAAGGGGAACTATTCATTATGTTTTGACCTGTGCATGAATGAATGTGCTTTGCCATGTATAATTGTATGAGAGTTTACCCAATTCCACGTCATTTTCGTAAGTTTCTGGCTTTCCGCCTAGAAACCGCCTGGCGGGCATGATGATGCCGCCAGGCGATGCGTCAGTAGTGACCCAGTTACTGGGTAGCGTCATGAACCCCCTAGCGGACAATGAATTTCCGCCAAGCAACGCGAAGCTGTTCTGTTTTTTTGTGTTGTTTGGCGTAAGAGTCATTGTGATTTCTGGAAACTTGTTTATGTACGTTGTGTGTGATGATTTATGCTTTAATATGAATGGGATTGAGTGTATGATGAAACTTTGGACCAAGGGTGCATGGGTGAGCATGGAATTATGAGAAGGGTTGAAGGAGGACAATTAGAAAATTGATTCCAATGTCTAAGAGTTATTTAAGTTTGGCATTATTCATGCATGTGTATTTTTGGGAATGCGTATGAATTCTGATTAGTGTATGGCGATATGAGATGACGGAGGAGCGAAGGGGACTCACGCAAGGAAGAAAAGGGGAATTCTCCCAAAATTTGATACATCGCCTAGCGGCGCATGATCTGCCGCTAGGATATAGCTGGAATTTCCAGCTTGGCAATGGGCAGCACTGAATATCGTAGTTTTGGGGTCTGGTTCGTTAAGTCAAAATTGGAGGGATGAGAGTTTTGTGCTTAAGTTTTACTGAATCAAAATGCAGAAATTGATAGTGTATGAAGAATGTTTATATGAGGCATTGGATTTGATGGTGATTTACATATAATTTATTGAGCATTATACAATGAAGGAACACTTGGTGAGTTAGAGTCATTAAATCGAGGAATTTGCAATTGGAATTTTAAGTACTTGATTTATAAGAGGGTGAGAGGTTGTCAAGGGTTCGACACTGGGGAACGAGAGTGTGATAATACCTTGGGAGGTATTTTGGAGAGTGCAGGATTGTCTACTTTGGGTGCTAACACCAGTGAAGTTTCGCTACTGGTGTAGCGCCTAGCAGCACGGGTGTGGTCGTCAGGCGGTAGGCTATCAGAGGTGCTTTCTGCAACAGGTTGCGCCTGGCGGCAAGGTGTGCTCCGCCAAGCGATAGACCCTGCAATAGTGGGTCTATGAGAGGCATGGCGCCTAGCGGTGAGGAGGTTTCGCCAGGCGGTCTGCACAGGTTTCGCCTGGCGGCGCGTAGGCAGCGCCAAGCGATAATGCTGCGATTAGTGGCTTGCGCGTGTTACTTTTACGCAGTGATGTGATACTTGGATCAAGGGATGTTGTGCCATGAGCGGGTAGGTTCATGGATGGTGGTGAACACGTGATTATATGAGCAGGGAGGTTCATATCCTGATACTCTCGTGTGGGGATATGAGCGAGGTAGGTTCGTATGTTTTGTGCTCACACTTGAGAGATGCTGCGTGCGGGGAGGTACGTAGCTGGTGGATCATGTGTGTTGGACTACGGGTGGACATGTTTGTCGAGCAGGCCTACGAGCGGGGAGGTTCGTAGAATAGAATTACGAGCGAAGAGGTTCGTAAAGGCGGGACCACAAGCAGGAAAGTTCGTGTGAGTATCATAAATCCTGAATCCAAGGCTAACTATTTGTGTGATTTGAAGGTTGAAAAGCCTTGGCGTATTAAAGTTTTGGCCAAGAACTAACTAGACTAAATTAGTTGGGTAATTGATATTTTTAAGGTATGTGTTATTTCATTATGAGCTCACCCTTTATGTTTGTGTTTGACGATGATCGTGTGACTCGTTACACAGGAGCAGATGATATTACAGGTGATGCTGGCTATGCATAAAGACGGAGAGAGGGCTACCTTGGGGACTTGAGCTAGAAAATAAATTATGTTTTCTTCTATTTTGTAGGATTTTGGAAATTGTAATAAGATTATTACTTTATCTTTAATCGAATTTTGGCGCATTGAATAATGATTTAAATTTTCCCGTGTTTGGAAATAATAAATTTTGTTGTTTAAGCTTCATTTCTTATTTATTTATTTTAATTAAGTAATTTTCAGTAGGAACGTTACAATGTACCTACAAAAGAGACTCAAAAGCTAAAACTCTCCTCAAGGTCAAATGTGATATTAGTGATTAATGAATTGTGTACTTTAATTGTAGGGGTCCATTTATACTTGTAATAACTATCTGACTCTTGTCTTACATGTATTACCTTGCTAGTTTATGGGCCTTAAGTCCTCTTATTGAGTTTATTTGGGCCTGGCCCTATAAGCTCGATTTCCATCGATGAGTTTTATTGAGGATTCCCTCATATTTGTCTAAGTTATTCTTGAAAGGGTTGTATACATACTAGTTTACTAGTTTCCTGTAATCGCAGGCGTATACGCTTGACAGAGAAGTAATAGACCTTGTCTAACCTTTATGGAATGGGTTGTATACAACCTATCTTGTTTCTTGTAGTATTGGAAGTGTCCGGCTTATTCTATCTAGAGCTGTCAAAATGGGTTGGAACCCGCGAGCCAACCCGACTCACCACGGATTCGGGTCGGGTTGAGTTGAAATTTTTTTACAAATTTCAATACGGGTTGATTTTTTACCTGGCTCATCCGGGTTGAACCCGTGGTGATCCAGGTTGGCTCACCAACCTGTAGATAAAAGGGTCACATAAGTGTTTTTTATTAAGTTGGACTTTATATTTGGGTCATGTTATGTTGTTTTTTTTAGCCAACACATAAATAATTTGTAATTTTTTTATTTTGGTTTGTATTTGGATTGTATTAAAGTTTATTTAGATTTTAATTAGAATTATAATTTAGTTTTGATTGAAAAATAAATAAAAAATTATATTTTTTTAATTAAGTGAACCTGTGAATCAACCCGTTTAATCTGTCAACCCGTGGTGGGTTAAGCCGGGTTCAAATTTTTTTAGCTCGCTAAAAAATGAGTTGGATTGGGTTGATTCACTAAATCATCAATTCATATTAAATTGAGTCAGATCAGACCAAATTATCCATTTTAACGGGACCAAATTATCCATTTTAACGGTTCCAATTCAATCGCTTGTGATACAGGGAGTATTCGGCCAATTCTAGCCATTGTGATATAGGAAGTATCCGACCTATTCTGGTCCTTGCGATATTGAAAGTATCTGACATATCCTGTCCCTTGTTATCTGGGAAGTATTCGACCTATACTGATCCTTACGGTACACATTTTATTATCTAACTACTTTCATTTTATAATTTTCCCATCTAAATTTTTATATTTTACAATCAAACATTTTAATTTTCACACATTCTGCTGATCGCGGTCAAATATATAATAGAATGATGATGAGACGCCACCAAAAAAATAACAGGACAAAAAGCAAATCGATTTTGTTTCAGCATCAACTTTTACAAAAAACTGTTTTGACTTTATTTTATTTTTCTACAATTTTTTTCTTGACATATATATCATCACTCTTAGAAATTTTAAAATCTAATAAAATTGAAAAAAAATAACAAAAAATAATTAACTAGTAAAAATGCACTAAACCTCTCAATTCACCCCAACACTTATAAGAATAAAAAAAACAATTTCCCACCTGAGCAATTTATGTGGATTTATGTTGATCGATCCATCAAGATCATAGGTATTGTTGTTGTCAAAATGTCAACTTAGAACAAGCTTTTGGGTCTTGTGTTTTGATTATAAAGATTTGACAAAGTAGAAATTTACATGAAGACAAGGAAAAAAATAAAAAAAGATATGATAGATATAGTATATTGAAAATCAAATTTTCTAAAAACTTATGTCATTTTCTTTATAATATTCTTTTATATTTTTTGTTTATGTCACTATCTCCTTCTATTTAACTTCTAATTAAAGGAGGCTATTCACCTTTGATTGCTCCCCAAGTTTGAAACTAAGAAGTTTTTATAATAATTTATTGTATTACGCATAACTAACCAACCCAAACTCCTCCTCTAAGTCGCCTTTCATTATCATAAATGTTGCAATTAATAATAGAGAAACTTTTAATTAAATTTTTAAATTTATGTTCTGATGTAAGTACAGAAAATTTCTAATCTAATTTCTGTTTTTTGTGATTTTCACTGACCCACTTCTTTTGTTTTTTATTTTGTTACGGAGTTAAACACGAGAATTGTATGCATAAATGCCCCATAAAATTACAAAATGCAAAATCTAGATATTGCATATAATAAATTAGATATTGTGTTTCTTCCTAATGAAAGGAGCTTACAAATAATAAAACACTCGGTATAATTCCGTTATAATTCTGGTTAAGAAAATGTATTAGTTCGATCACACTTACGTCATTTTACTTTTCCTTTTTAACTCCTTAATTAGAGTTAGTTAGTGTTGAAAGTTCAAAATATTAATTAAAATAAGGAATAATACATTAAATTGAGATAATTAAATTATTTTTACATGCATAAGTATTTATTATTATATACAGACATGGACAGCTTTTAAAAAGATTAAATTACCCTTATGGTGTAATTGGAGTTGATAATTACTGAAATGGACAACTTTTAAAAAAATTACAGATATGAAAAAATCATACCAAGCCTATACCCTTATGGTGTAATGTTGATAATTAATGAAATGGACAACTTTTATGACTTCAAAAGAAGAAGTCGTATGTAACGAATACGACTTCACTAAGAATGAAAAAGTCATAAATAGTAAAGACGATTTTAACGTGATATAATTTGATAAATATTAATTAAACAGTGTATTCTTATTTAATAAAAAAAAATCATGTGAATTGGGCGACTTTGGAAAATAAATCATATTATTCATTTACGACTTCATGGGTACAATAATCGTGTTCGGTCTGCACGACTCCCCTAGCGATAAAAATGAACTTAAGTTGTATATATGGGGCACAAAGACTTCTTTTTTTTTTCTTATACGAGTTACTTGTACTTTTTTTTAGTTGACTTGTACTCATAATTAAACATGATAGTTTTATTATAATTTAATCCAACATGAGGCCTAATTCTTTTATACATAGGTTGTATTAAAACAATATAATAACATAAATAAAAGATGACGTATTATTAAAAAATTAAAGAAAAAAACTACTAATAGGAAAAATGATAAAATATATTATAAATGATGATATTAATTTTAAATTTCTACAATAAGTATAGAAGTAATGATTTCCCTATTCTCTAAATGGTCATTTTTTTTCTATTATGACCTTCACTTCTATAATAGAAATTTTTTTTGCTTCTTTGAAATTGGGTGATTCATTTTATTATGGATACCATTGGTAGGAGACTTTCCTGACTCCTTACGTCGCATGCAAGGTCAGATATGAAATCCAGTCATGTATATATATGGATCATATTCAACATATGCCTTCTTATTCTTCGTCACACCAAGCCCTCATGTTAAAAAATGATTAAAAAAATAATACTATTAATAATAATTAGAGCAATAATAGCACTAAAACACACACACATATATAAATAAATATATATATAAATAAATATATATATATATATATATATATATATATATATATATATAAATCAATGAATATTAATCAGAGATAAACAATTATAATAACAATAATAAATAAAAAATAAATAAGGAAAATGAGTAGAAATATCCTGGGTTGAGACATGCATAGCGTTATCCTTAGAGAGAAATGTCCCTACTATACAGGGCAAAACAAAATCATATATGCTTCTCTCCAAGATACAACAACCCATTATATTGATCGAATGCAGCAAAGGATCTTCGAACCTTATGAACACCATTGTTTTGAGAGATAGTATACAAAAGAAAATAAGACCACTTTTGAGAAAACTCTAGTGTTTGTTGTGTCTTTTCCCATGCACCTAGGTGGTATTTATAGGTAAAAAAAGATAGACACACGAGTAAATTGTAATAAGAAATATAATGGTTAATCATAAATAGCAATAACCCATAAAATTAAAAGATCCATAAAAAAATGAGTAACAATGGAATTTTTATTTTAATTATTTATTTTTTAAATTATATTAAAATATTTCCAGCACCTCACACATACAACATGTTTCCTTCTCAACCAAATCTTGTTTCTGGTCCATAACATGTTTGCAACTTCAACATCAACACGTCCATCTATATACCATCCCACATCACCCATGCAATATTATCAACCCATGATACCATCTCAAGAACATGACAATGCTGAATAAGATGAAGATCAAAAAACTAATGATGACTGTATTCCATCCCCTCAATTAAGATCAAGAAGGCAAAAAAGAAGATCTCCTTGTAGAACATCGTGTCATAAATAAATATTTTAGTACAATTATATTATTACTTAAACTTTTTGTATGTACTAGTTTCATATTTAATCATTTATGTAGAACACTTCTCCTTTTTATAATTATAACTTATTAAATCTCATATTACTTCTTCTACAATATATCTATAAATATTCAACATATCATTTCATTAACTTTTCATTCATTTACGGTGCAAGTTATGTAATTTCTTTTTATTCTATTAATACAAATATATCTTTACAACAAAATTACCTACCATTCAAAATGACTCAAAACCTTCCCGCAACTTCATAAATATAACAAAAAACAGAAGTCGTGACACCACCAAATGACTTCAATTCATGATAAAAAAAACTGAAGTTATGCCCTCAACAAACAACTTCGTTTCATTTTGTCCACAAAAGTCGTGCAAACCAAGCATAACTTCCTTTTTTATAAAATCGTCCTATGCCTGTGTAAAAGTCGGATCAATCACATATGACTTCCCTTTTTCGATATAAAAAACAAAATCCATCCAATATTACAAGTTGTATAACTCATATACGACTTCACCTTTTGATAATAAAATCAAACTTAATCCTTTGATTAAATGCTAATCACCTTATTTAGTATTGAAGTCGTCTTTATTGTGTAGGACTTTTTCATTCTTGGTAAAGTTGTATTTTTACTGTGACATACGACTTCTTATAAAGTCGTGTGATGTTGGTACAATTTCCTCATGTATGTAACTTTTTAAAAATTACTCATTTTAATAATTATTAATGCAAATTCCACCATAAAAGTAAAAAAGCTTAAATTAACTTTAGATTTTTCTTTATTTTTCAATATATTATATCAATTGTATTTTTATTTCTTTAATAATGTTTTTACTTGTTCATTAATAACTTACTATTACTTTTAAAAAAATTATTTACTTGCTTACAATTTAATTTTATATTGTTTTTGAAATTGTAATTAAAATTTGATTAATTTATAAAGGGTTATTTTCAACCAATCACAAATGTTTTATTTTCAATTATTATACTTTTATATTATGACTATTCATTTTGTAACGTCCCAAATAAATAGATAAAGCTCATTTAATAAAAATGGCACATACATAATATGCAGAGGGTACAAAGATTTGGGATATGAAGTACTCCGTACCCCAACATATCCATAAAACATAAAAGAGGCCTCACACGGCTCAAAACAAAATGTACTAGTGAACTAATCGTACTAGGTCTTGTACAGATAAGAAAAACATAGCAAATAAATTCTTCAGCGATGGGCCCCATAGTGGACCCAATACCCGTCCAATCCATCAAGTTGTATCATTCCTATCATCATTACCACTGCCAGATGTTCTCCTATCTGCTCACATCAATAGAATTGGTGATCATCGCAATAAGAGAAGAGCCACATACAAGACAACCAAACAAGCCAACAGGGTAAGCTAGTGTAAAGAAAACTTATATCAAAACAGTCAACATGCAATCTCAAGTCAAACATGAATAACAGACATTCACACGTGGATTACCAAAATCATTTAAGACCCCCAAGACTTGACTATCCGGATACGCATAATGAGGCACCACCACGTGGCAGTGAAATTATGTCCTAGCAATGAGGCGTCACCACGAGACCTTCGCAGAATTATACCCTTACAAGAGGCACCACCATGTGGCCTTCGTGGAATTACATCCTGGCCGTGAGGCACCACCACGATACTCGCGTGGAATTACGTCCTTATATCGAGGCACCACCAAGGACTCCCCTTAAGAGTGTCCATGGGATTACGTCCAACAGATGAGGCGCCACCAAGAGCTCTCACTACAAGAGTCATGGAATTACGCCCTACCCACACTTTATACATCCCGCAACCCTTTTAGTAAAGCATTTAGATCAGACAAGCAAGCCACACATCAATGAACCATTCAACAATAGCACCAAAACCTGTACGCAGCTTCGCTCAAGCTAATAGGCCTCGCTCAGGCGAGAGAGGCCCTCTCGCTCAGGCAAAACCCTTCTCGCCTAGGCGAGAGCATGACAGGGAAACAATGGGTTCTGTTATGTCTCACTCAGGCGAGCCCCTTCTCGCCTCAGCGAGACTGCACCTCGCTAAAAAAGAAATGCTTGGGTGAGCCTCTATTAGTCTCGCCTAGGCGAGGCATGCTCGCTTGGGCGAGAAAACCAGTGCCCGCCACTGTTCATCCACACAACAGTCATGCAAACATCAAACCCAAAGGCCACAACGACATTTTCATCAAATCATAGTAGCATACAGTCCACAGAATCATACAATAATATTATAGCAAGCTAAAAATGACTAGAAACACGAACCCTAGCTTCCCTTACCTGGAAAGGGCTTATACGAGACCTCAACACCAATTGCGGAGTGCAACAGTCCGAGAAGCAGTCTCAGAAACTGGAAGAACAGCGGGGCAGTGAAAGAACAAAGTTACTATGGAACCCTAACAGGAAGAACACGAAAATAAGCTTCATGGAGTACAGGTACGAGCTTGAGAAACACTTACATGGAGCGAAAAACAAAACTGAGTCGAGAAATCTTTGGCCAAGATCGGAGTCAAGCCCTAGCAGAGTGTTCTGAAAGGAAGGAGGTAGCGCTTAGGGTTCTGTTTTGCAAGAATGAATCAGAATTGGAAACCCTAGCAGCTTTACGGCCTTAGCACCCTATGGGTCAGTCCTTAGGCCCAACAGATTAAGGCCAACCCTTAAACATTAGGACAGAAATAAAACCGGGCCTTACACATTTTATATTACATATTTTAAAATGGTTTTCTTTAATCGTATAGTATTTTAGTCCCCATATATGTCTTTTTGTTTCAATTTAGTACCTAAGTATGTGTATCTGATTCAATGTTGTCCCAATTTTTTTTTAATAATTAAAATATTTTTGTAATCCATTTTTTATAAGATTAAAATTAATTAAGTATAAATATATTTACAAAATTAAGTACTAATAGTTATAATGTTTCTCTCAATTTCAGACCAAATTTATTATTTGTATAAATGTTATACTAATATTTTTTATTAAAAACGACTTTTTAACATATTACTTTATTAATTACTTTTTTATTAAGTACTCATGTTTTGTTAATTTTTATTTTTTTTTTTCAAAATAGAACAATATTGTCTCTTACTAATTTTAAATCAAGATTTTTATTGGTATGAATGTTATACTAATTTTTTATTTATTAAAAATGACTTAATAAAATGACTTTTACCACTAAATTTTAATATAAATATCAAATACTTAATTTTTGTAAAACTTTTATACTTAATTACTTTTAATTTTATAAAAAAATATTTTAATTATTAAAAATTATTAGGTCAAAATTGAATCAAATACACATAAGTAGGTACTAAATTGAAACGAAAAAACATAAATGGGGACTAAATCGAAATCAACACAATGACATTTGACACGTGACATTACAATGCCACGTGGCACTGACAATGCCACGTGGCACTGACAATGCCACGTGTCACACACAGAAACTTGACACGTGGCATTTTTATTTTTATTTTTTAAAAAAATTAAAAAAAAATTAAAAATTAAAAAAAAATTAATTTTTAAAAAAAAATCAAAAAAATCACATATTGACACGTGGCACGTTGATTAACGGCGTTAGTCAACTCTGTTTGAAAGGGACCTAATTGAAACAATTTTCAAAAGTTGGGATGCAATTGACACTTTTTTAAAATTGGGTACCTATTTGACACACTAGCCACAAACTGGGTACTATACGATTAATTAAACCTAATTATTTTAAGTAGATATCATATTTTTATTATTTTAATTACTATAGTGGTTAAAAAATGTATTATAGAAAGCAATCCTTTTTTTTTTAAGTTTAATGTCCAAATTGTAAAAAAATATTTGTAATATATAATAGTTAAAATAAATAATATATATATATATATGTATATATAAAAATTGTTTTGGTAAATAAAATAATTAAAAC
>Ga0214542_1004377_pt1 | contig 28068 bp, 18 predicted proteins | sample CNSS1metaG_FD_160096 | JGI IMG/M metagenome (GOLD analysis project Ga0214542, IMG submission 160096) | Root nodule microbial communities from cowpea collected in UCLA plant growth center, Los Angeles, California, USA - CNSS1 | ecosystem: Host-associated > Plants > Roots > Nodule | place: USA...
TTTATATATATATATATATATATATATATATATATATATATATATATATATATATATATATATATATATATATATATCAACCAATCATGTTATGACTTGCACACAATACACTAGGACTCAGACACGACTCATTCGGTTACATATAATTTAGCCGGATTCAGCGGATGCTTGCCCTTGTGATGGATTTCCCTGCTCTACCGAGCTGCTCACCCCCGAGCTAAGTGTTACAATGTCTTAACCCCCATACATAAGGTTAGCCCTTAATGAATTTCATGCCTCCTACTACTCTCACCACAAGAGTCAGTCCGCTCTATGTGAGACTAACTGACTCCTTAGAATGTCAGAATGCAACCTTACCTTGAATCCTTACCAAATTATATAGATGGGGCACCACCATGAACTCCCACTAAGAGGGGTCATGGAATTACGTCCCGACCAACTGAGGCACCACCATGAAGTCTCACCTAGAGGGTCATGGAATTACGTCCTAACCACATACGATTCATATTCCACCAACCAAGTAATACTTATCATGCATATAAGTCTCATGCCAACCTTTTATAAACAACCCTCATTCATGTTCCATGTCAAATCCATACCAACTGATAATTCTCGAACCATGGGACCAACCATACATATAGCATATCCAAATCATGTTAAACTGATTCATCGCAGACTACAGATGATATCATTCATACATAACCACCCAATGCATACTTTAAAAGCAAGATCAATGCAAACATAGAGCCAACATTGGAGAACCAAAAACTAACAGAACAAGCCACATTTTTGCCCTGCTTCTCGCTCAGGCAGAAAGGTCTCGCTCAGGCGAGAGGGACTCTAGCTCAGGTGAGCTCCTTTCACCTAGGTGAAAGCTCGACATTCAAGAACATTGGCCATCTACACTAGGTCGCTTAGGCGAGATCTCCTCGCTTGAGCGAGACATTCTCTCGCTCAAAACGAAGATGGCCCGCCTGAGCTACAGTTCACGCAAAAGGCCTGGGCGAGTGCTTGTTAGTCTCGCTTAGGTGAGACAAGCTCGCTTGGCCGAGATTACCAGTTCTCGCCCCTATTCGTACCTGTAACAGTTACATTTCCACATCCACATAACAACACAAGGCATCCCACAAGTTCACCACAACATATAATCCATACAAACACCAAGCAAACTCAAAACTCGAAACCCTAGCTTCCCGTACCTGGAAATAGCTAGAACGGGGCCCTTGACTCGAAGCAGGGAGGCACGACAACTCAAGGACAAGTTAAGGAGCTGGAAAAATAAAGGAACAGTAGGAACTGAAATTACTAAGAGGAATAGTAGTTGGAACCAATACAAAAATGCTAAAAATAGGTAAGCACGAGATGAGGGACAACTTACGTGAAGTAGGAGTTGAGTTTTGAGCTAGTCTAACCAAAAGGGGACCAAACCCTAGCAGAGAGCTCTGAAAGGAAATGAGAGCGTATGAGAAGGAGATGTTTTGCCAAGTGAGACCTGAATGAGAGGACTTTGGCTACTTTAGGGGCCTTGGCACCTTATGGACCAGCCTTAGGCCCAACTGTTTTGGGGCATCCTTATAAAATAAGAACAGAAAAATAATGGACCTTACAATTTCTATCTTATTATAGAACATAATTATCATCATGTAGGTGGTGTAATTATTTTGCATTTACTATAATAAAATTTTCAATAGATTTTATTAATTTGAAAAGAAAGTTGAGTGTAACATTTAATAATCTTTAATATTGATATGTAGATAAGTTTTTATGATAGCGTTTAATACTCGTTTGTCCTACAAATTGCCTTTATATTAATTATTTCAAAATTCAATTTCTCAATTAATTTCTTTTACAAAGCTCTGTTGACTGATTTGAGAACGTATTATCTCAAAATAAAATTAGTAATTGAATGTAGCATTATTTAATAATATTATTTTACATAATTAGATATTATATGTAACAATACCATAAATAATAATAAATAGTTAAATTTTATAATATCATTAATACTAGTATGCAGTCAAATATTTTTCTTAAGTATAGCCACTAATATATTTAAACTATTTAAATAAATGATTTCATGTCAATGGTTAATTAATTTATCGAGTTTAACACTAAATCAATCTTAAATTTTTCAAAATAATATTTTGTTGTTATTAAGTTCCACTAGAACTTTAAATTTATTTCAACAAAGAAAGAATGAATGCTCTCTAGGACAAAATTGAGGAGTTCATCTAAGTCAGTCATCTTGAGCTGTTCATGATGCGTGATGATGTAGGAAGCTCATGTGCCTGTCATTGACGATATGATGACAGGAGGGAAGGTCGCAAAGATTGTGATAAAGGGGAGAAGAAAGAAGAGCCTCCTTAACATGAAGAGAAGCGATCTAATGCCATACCCCCGCTTAGGGGTGCTGATAAACCTCTAGTTGCATGAGATTTATACAAATAATGGTTTCGCAAAAGATGCAGTATAAGGTCAACCAAGAATCAAATCCAAGGATAAAGCAATCAAAATTAACTAAATACGGTGTGTGTGATGCAATTTGAAGGAGGAAAAAAAATACTAATTATCATTTATCTTGACACAATACTAAAATTACTATAATAGAATTCAACCTAATATGGAATATGCTAGTGCCACAATGCAAGACAATTTATATTTTTGTTTTTTCTTTTATTTAGTTCTTAAATGTAAATGTTATGTATAGAACGATTATGTGAGCGTATGAAATGAATGTACTAAGTAATTCTAAGCTAATCTAACATCTAACCATTCCTAAAATATGCAGGAAAACCAAATTCACAAACCTGTTTGATAAAAATCCTAAGAGAAACCTAAATGCATAAAGGTGTTTGATAAAATGATTAAATGAATAAAGAAAAATGAAGCTAAACTAAGCTCACAAAACTTTCAACTCAAAACATACAACTAGAAAACATGCCTAATTTTAACTAAACATGATTACAGATATAGACTCGAACTCAGATGCAGTAAAACTCAAAAATGAACTATGTAATGAAACACTATCATGGATTTGACGCATTATTGGTGTGTGTATGTACAATTAGATGTTGAATATGATTCGAAACATTCATATATAACTAGTATCAACATAATAGAACCATGAATTCGAAGTAAAATCAAGAATTGTGAAACGCCCCAAATATGAATCCTAATTAACAAAAATAACGAACTCAATGTTGATTAATTCTTTGTGCTTTCAAGGTCAGCATAAGTATATTAAATGCCCTCAAAGTTCTCCTATAGATGCCATGTCCATTGGAGGTGAAATGCATAAAGGTCAACTCTAAGTCAACCCTATGGTCAACTCATTGGAAAAGTCAACTCTGCACAAATTTCATAAGACTTGGCTGATTCGGATTCTCCAATGGCCTTCAATGATCACCTCAATGTTGTCCTTGAACCTTTTAGATGCATTATACTTTCAAAGCTGAAATTAATGTTAGTCAAACTAAGATTCTTCCTAAAGATACTTAAACTAGACCACATACTCTATCATTATGGCTATTCCTAAGTCTACCTCCTTGAACTAAAATGCTATAAACCTATCTATGATTCTATCATCTAGGCTAAACTATGTGTCACTAAACTATTCTAATAGTAATTCTAGGACTTATACCAAAAATGCATTAAAAAGACCTTATTGTTATTTTTATAAAACTAGACTAAAAACAAACTAAACTAATTCTAAGATAATTACTCTTAGTTACCAACTTAAACCTACCCAAAACACCATAAATAGCCAAGGAAAACACTAGAGATAAGAGACTTATCAATTGCAACGACCTTGAAGAAGCCATTATTAAAGTTCTTGAATGATTGGGAGTAAGAACTTAGTAAACATGTTCCGGTTTGATTGACTAAACATATCCATGTAACCAAATGCCAAGGACGTGTGCTATAAAAATGCAAAAAACACTATCGTGTAGGGATTAGACCCAAGGTTTTCCAAATAAGCAGAAATGCTTGGAGACAACCCTAGCTATTTTGGTGGAGTTGGGTGGGAGCTACATTTGGAATGCGTAATCTCCCAATGGTGAACTCATCAAACGGTAAGTGTACATGTAGTTGGATAAAGAAAGACATATAGATATAAAAAATTTCCTTTGGGTAACCCTCTTGGCCATTACAAACATTATCTATAGCACTCACCCTCTTAAAAGAAACAGCATCCCCAACCTTGGTAGTCTCATACATACATACATACATACATACATACATACATACATACATATATATATATATATATATATATATATATATATATATATATATATATATATATATATATATATATATATATATTGTTTAGCCAAGACCTCAACAGTGAAGACCTCATGAATTTGGAAGTTTATTATTTTACTCTAGGGTCAATCCGTTCGTACTCTCCTCTCTTCGGCCAATAGGAAACATATTAGAACTATTAGAAAACATACCCGATTCTAGTAAGCACTACAACATTGAGGACTTTTGAAATGTTTATCAACAATAGAGAAAGAATGCCAACAAAAGTGATCAGATGGGATAAATGTGTACTCTATTTATAGCATAGTCATGGCGACTCTTCATCTTTAACCTCTTCGATCTGAACTGTTAGATCTTCCCAAATCTAACGATCAAATGTTACACCTTTTTGTCATCCCAATGTCAGATCGTTTCCTTCATGATTGATAACCATCTAATCAAACCTCGTTTTTGCTACGTTTCTCGAGGTTGGGGCTTACTATACGTATAAGGTCAAATAACTAAAGAAATGAAAATTTTCTTTGCAAATGACGACTAGGCTGAAGACTGACATCATAACATCATCACATTAAGCCTAAGGAACTAGTGTACTATACACGTTCGACCATATCTCGACCATCCGAGTATAAGTACTATATTTTTCCGAATACATCTCGATCATTTATGTCCACATATACTCGATATAAACAAATTTGGCCAGGAAGGAACTACATCGACTAAACTGTTGATATTGATAAATTGTGATTAAGTTAAGAGTTAAAGTCAAAGTAAGATTAAGAGGTAATTAGGCCACATGGCCCAAGCTGATCTAGGTAAGGACCTATAAATTGAAGTGTAAATAACACGTTCTACAAGGTACATTAATTACATTCTATCACAACATTTATTACTATCTGACACACTTGGTTGACTTGAGCGTCAAAGTGTCTTCTACATGCACAACCCCTTGTCACGGATTGGAGAGGACAATATATGAAGAGATCTAACTACGAAAGATTGAAAATTGGAATACAAAGAGATAGTGGCTACTGAAGATCTTTACAAACTATAGTTGGTTCTACAAACAAGAACACTATTATTTTATATATAGATAATAAGAGAGTATATTGAAATGATTTAGTGAGAAATTAGTTTTTTATCAATATGTTAAATGTGCATTTCAATAATATAACTAAGATAATATTTAGAATTCTAATTGCAAAAATGAAAAGAAATTACAAATTTAAATAGTTACGGTGACATCCATGTACAAGAATTTCTAATTATTATACAATATTATATTTAAAGATTAGAAATAATGTAAGAAAAATAAAGTAGCAAATCCACAAAAATAAATACTACAAATGAGGAAGGTTAAAACCTCTACAATAGAATGACAAAATTGAAGAGGGTATTAATCCCCACAAACAAAGTGGAAAAACGTAAGTTTGATTTGCCGTAATGTAGTTTGAAATAAAGGAGGTTTCAAACCTCCACAAAATAGTAGTCACCAATAAAAGCGGTGAAAATTCTCCACAAAATTTTTTTTTGCAAAATAACTCGGATATCGAGGGTCGCTTAAAACCTTCACAAATAGCTTGTGGCGAACCTAACTACGAAGGTTTGAAAAACCCCCGCAAATTAATTTGTAGAGGATAAAATCCTCGTAGATTGAAATAAAAACCTCTACTAATAATCATTTTTTTTTGCTAGCGTCAGTTACAATAGAGGAGAACTAATGTTGGTTTTGCAGTCTCTAATTTCAAGTTAAAATTAAATAAAACATTACCTATATTTAAAGTCATGATCGAAACTAAATTTTAATAAAATATTAATTTAGTATTTTTGTGTAATTTATTTTATTTATTTAAAATCTAATTTACCATTATATTTATTAAAGTTAGTATTTATGTAATCAAAACTAATTTTATTTAGTTTAATATATATTTATTTAGTTAGAGCGAATTAAGTTGATTATAGTGTAATTTATTTTTAATGTTCATATAAATTAGTTTAATTTATTTCTGAAGGCCTCCCATTGTTGCGGGAGGGGAGTTTCGGTGATGCCATCCACAAAGGGATGACAGTGTCTGAAGGCATCCCCTTCAATCAGCCTTCTTCCACTACCATCTTATTCCACCATATCCACCATCTTCCTCCCCTACCACAATTAACCACGTCTACCGTCTTCCTCCCCCACCACCCACCACAACGCATGTGTCTACACTCACAAACCCACACTACACACCAAAATTGGTGCACACTGTAACGTCCTAGTCGAAAATTACTTATAAAAATAAATAAGAAATAAATTTAAATAAAACCACGTCATTTATTCCCAATTATTTCCCAAAATACGAAAAACATTTAAAACTTTTATTAATGTGCAATAAATGCACTAATTCATAGTTTATAAAACAGAAATGATATTAAAAGGACTCATGAGAGTTTACAAATTTATTTCCTAAACATAATAATTAAAAGACTCCCATGCTATCCCCGCTCCGTGTCTATGCACCTGCCTGCTCACCTGCATCAACATCTGCTCCCATGTAACAAGTTACATGATCATCGCCACACACACACACACAAATAGGGTGAGCTCGTGTAAATAAAAGCAAACAAATATCATAAATAAATACATCAACTCAACATTAACCCTAGGTTAGTATTCTTCTCCCTTTTTCCTTTCTTCTCCACTTCCAGCACTTGCATTAGACATCTATCATTTCTATACCCTTTAGGTGAGATCAATGATTGATCTTTGCTGCACGAGTGTCTACTTGCCCCTCCGACTACAGGCCACCACCTGATAGTCCACACGTGGAAATAACTTTGCCATAACATCTCACCGTGACACCAAGTAGAGCTCCTCAAAACAAGCATAATGTTTGTAGCTTTTCCAGACTACCAAAACTCCATCAGAATGCACTGAGGAGGGCAATCACCCAAACCTCGCCGTACGAGCCACAACTCGCACACTCCACTGGACTTCCTAAACCACCAGGCTACAACCTAGAGTGGTCACGTGTTACTCCAATATGAGTTACACTCTTTACTGGACCCCTAGCCAAAGCCTCGTATCATGAACATCACCTAAAGCTGTGTAGAAACCGTTCCTCGCGCACCGACACTGAACCAAATCCGCCTGGTGCGTATCACACGTCATTAGGCGGAAACTGGGTCCAGACCGCCTAGCAGGCATCACACACCGCCAGGTGGACTCCACCATGCCGCCAGGCGCCTTGCACTGTCTGTCACTGCCTGACGCATCGTCACACGCCGCCAAGCGCCAGCCTCCCTCCAGACCTTCTGTTTTCACATTCCGCCTGGCGGGACCATCCCTACCGCTAGGCGCCCTGCGCGCAGTGTGACTATTGTCATTGTTTTATGTTTCTACCGCTTGGCGGCTCACTCACGCAGCCAGGCGCCATACCAGTAGCACAATGCTACTGGTTTCTTTGGTACTTTAACAGATAACAAGGATCCCAATTCATACAACACACTAAAGTATAGAACAATTATGTCACACCAAAAACGATTCTATTCCATATTATCATCCACACCATTTAATCATGCAAATAATAACTATCAATGTTGCACACACTTCTTAAAATAACTCAAACAATGTAACATATTAGCTATACCCCTAATAAACATAATTTTCATGCATCTAGGCCTATTCATCAAACTGAAGTTGCAATTTACACCTTGCACTTGGCATTTTTCTCATTTAGTAGCATACCATCTCTTCAACAATAATGCTACCTGCTTTTTCACACTCTTTATTTTACCATGATACCAAACTTTCTGTATTATAACTCATTTCATAAAAAAAACAACCAATTAACACATCTACTACATCATATCATCATTTCCACTTCGCTTGCATTAACCTTATTTAATCCCTATCATGCCACTTGCAACTACATACTCCATTCTAATCAGGTACATATTAATTCATCATTTAAATGACTAAAGATGCAAATTTCATACAAAATCACATAGCAAATTTCATACAAGATGCCAGGCGGTGCATGCATAACTGGGTTCTGCCAAGTTCTCTCAGCACAGAAATGCACCCCAATATCTCAATTACAACATCCATTATATTGTCATAAACTTCATGGCACACATCATAAAAGAATAATTGTATTTTCATGAACACTATTTGTTTTTTATACCACGAATCATCTATAAATTACCAATTCCAAACCGATTCATCCTTGATTCCAATATGAACCCTAAATTCTCAATTTCACACAACATTCATACCCTCAAGATATCAATATTCCCCACAGACATTTACAACATAGAATTCATGTTCATGCACATCACTCACCATGGAAATCATCACAGAAGACACCAAAAATATCAAAGCAACCAAAATTGGGCCACGCAGTATATGTCGTCTGGCAGGTCACCCCCGGCCGCCAAGCGGTTCATGGTGAAACCTAGAAAAAAAATGGCGAAAACGTATGTGTCGCCTGGCGGCTCACAAACTGTCGCCAGGCGGTTTTTGGAAAACCCAAAAATGCGGATAACACGAGGGAAAAACGGATTCCACAATTCCATTATGATTCAGATCATACATTCACAAGATAGATAAATAAAACAAGAAATAAGAACTCCCCTAACCTGGTTTTTCCTTCGCTTAAAGCTTTGCAAATTTAGAAGGTCTCCCTACACCAAGTGCCTTCTTAGCCTCTTCTCAATTTAGCCCCCAAAACTCACTCAAGCCTCACCACACTCAGAATTCGTGCTTGGTTTCTGGTTATAATTTCAGCCTTGCCAAAATCTTTCCTAATACTCTCATTTTACCTTTTAAATGGTGCTTTAAAGTTAGGTCAATAATGCAAAACGAAAATGCAACTTAATTGGTGGTTAATTGCCCTTCATTGTTCCATTATGGGCTGTTTTACAACCACCCTTGGCTGCTAGTTCAGTTAGGGTTTTCCTTTAACCCTTCCCATTCCATCCAAATCTAACATTAGCAAAAAAATAAAGTTTAATTTAGGTTCCCCAAGGCTTGAACCCATAACCATGCAATTACTAAGTCAATACCAAACCATCATGCCAATTCATATTTCATGCCAACTAATATAATTCAAATATTATATTCTTAATTAACACGCAAATCATGTTATTAAAACAATAATAATGAAATAACACATAATTAGCATACATAGGACTCAAACCCAAGTCCTCTCACACATTTAAGTACTCTCAACCATTTGAGCTAGTACTTCTTCACGTCATATCAACCACTATTAAATGCCATAAAGGCGTCCACGACCCGCATTTATTAATTAATTAATTATTTAATTAATTAAATTTCACGGGTCTTACACACACACTTCATTGGTTCACATGTTTAAAATGAGGGTAATTTCATAATGTCACGCAAATTACAGTCAAATCAACTCAATTTTGGGTGGATGAAATAAACCTTTCATCTCGCAAATTCGCACTCGCATATCGCTGCATATACGCTGAAAAGAACATAAAAAAGTCCAAAATTCGTCATTGGTTTTTCAAAAATGTAATCTTGTAAGGATTTTGTAAAACTTTTGAAATAGTGGAAAGTCAGGCTAAGGTTGCCTTAGCAATCTGGATGTTTCTCAATTACGAGTGAACAAGAAGATCATTTTTATAAAATCCTCAAGACTATCATTTTAATCAATCTTTTTGTGTAATTCAAGAGCTTTAATGTAATATGGTGTTCAAAAAGTGCTTCTACTAACAATTGCTATTAATCTTGCATTAATTTAGTTTTCTGCATAATTTTTCCTAGTATTTCAACTTATTCCTATTTCTCAATCTGTTGAATTATTCTGATATTTGTGTGAGTCTCTGTTAGTTATTTCAATCTATTGATCATGGTTTTAATCTATTAAAATGCATTTTCAGGAAGTGATAGATTGCTAAAAACTTGGCTAAACACTTCTTTTACATCTTATAATTGGTATCAAGAGCAAGTTCTTGAAAGTTAATCAACTTTGATCCTAAACCCTTTTTAAAATGTTAGAAAAAAGCTTTCTTTTATAAAAGGTGCCTGTATACATAAGCCTCTTACGTTTAGTGGTGTGAACTATCAATTTTGTACAACTCGCATGAAAATTTTCATAGAATCTATTGACCAAGAAATTTTGAATGCTATCATGAATGAACTACTCATTCCTAAGCATACTCTTAACATTTAGCAAGTAGACAAGCCTTGGAACCTATGGACAAAAGATGAGAAGAATAAAGGTCAATACGATTGTGTTGCGTTGGAACCTATGAATTTTTCAGAATTTCTCAATGCAATAGTACAAAGGATATGTGGGGATGTTCTTGAAGTTGCACATGAAGGAACCAATGATGTGAATAGCGCTAGGAAGCATGAATTGATTCAAGAGTATGAATTGTTTAAGATGCAACAGGGAGAATCCATAACTTAAGTCTAGAAAAGGTTCACATATATTGTTAACCATCTCATAGGCTTGGGAAAGGACTTTGACAAAAAGGAGCTAAACATCAAGATCTTGAAGTGTCTTTATAGAAGTTGTTAACCTAAAGTCACGACCATTTCAGAATCGTGGGATTTGTTAACAATGACTACTACAACCTTATTTGGAAAGCTTAAAGAACATGAGAATGAGATGAATAGGCTGAATGAATAAGAGAGTAGTGAAAAAAAGGTAAATAACATAGCCTTTAAGTCAAGCGTAAAGAAGAATGATCAAACAAATTAGGATGTGGCTAAATCTAGTGAGAATGAAAACCTGAATCTACTTGCAAGAAGTTTGGATAGTTTCTCTAGAAAAGAGGTAACATAGGTAAGTAAAGGAGGTACAACTCTAAATGCAACAACCTTCACGAACCAATAGTCTTGGTGGGAACTTTTATGCACTGGTCATAGTAGATGATTTCTATAGGTTTACATTGACACTATTTTTAGCATGTAAAAATGATAGTGATCTTGCTTTAAAAATACTTGACAAGGTCTTAGAAAATGAAAAGAATTCTATAATTGTTTTTATTCAAAGCTATCATTGAAGAGACTTTCAAAATGAAAAGTTTGAAAGCTTTTGTGAAAAACATGGTATAAAACATAACTTTTCTACTCCTAAAACTCCACAACAAAATGAAATGGTTGAAAGAAAGAATAAATCACTTGAAGAACTTGCTAGGAGCATGTTGAATGAAAATTTATTGTCAAAATACTTTTGGGCTGATGCTGTCAACATAACCAATTATGCTTTATCCAATAAGAGGGAGATTGTTAGCATAAATGGCTTTGAGGGATAAAGATTTGATGAAGACATTGCATAAAGATTTGATGAAGATATGAAGGATTGATAAAGATATGATGAAGACTTGATAACGTGATGAAGACGTGAAAGATTTGTTGTGTTGATCAAGCTTAAAGTGTGCTTAATCTGGCTGCATGTGAAGATCTTGAGGCTTGAAGATTGGAGCTTAACCTGAAGAATATTTGACATAGAATAGTTGTCCGTGTTTGGTTGCATTCTTTTAGTCTGTTGAAATGGGTTTTAACAGGCTAATTGACTTATTGTTATTGTTTTGGAAGTGACATATTGGATCGGTTAAAACAGTATTCAATCAGTTGATTTCACTTAAGTCAAGTGAAATTAACAAATTGAACAAAAAATTCAACTTGTTCAATAATAAGCTAAAAGACTGTAAAGCCTAGGTTTTCAGAGAGAATATGAGAGATTAATTTTACTAGCATGAAATCAGTGTGATCATTTTGGAAAACTCGTTCTCTTTGAACTTCACAGTGTTGCGACAATTCGTGATTGATTCTTGAAGTCTTGGAGCCTTGTTGGCTTGGTGTGGGTGCTTTAAAGAAAGCTCTTGGTTGACCAAGGAGAGCCACCACTGAGGTTTGATCTTTCTTAGGCTATTATGGTTTGTCTGGTATGATTTTAGATCTACAAGTGGGAGTCTAGTTGTGTTGTATTAGATTCAAACTACATATTTTTTTCAAATATAAAATTGAACTTAATTTTTAGAAAGAGCGAATCGCACTCCCCTGTCCCTTCTTGGCTAAATACTTATTTTACATCCTATAAACATAAGTTCTAAAAGGAACTCAAATTCAAAATAAAACATAAATGTATCTATATTGAGATTTATTTTTTTTTAGAGAAAAATATCTAATTATTAATGTGTATGAGATCTTTTTCCATGATCAAATACCAACTTTTAAAACACATTAAACAATTTCAAAATGTTGAATTGACTTAAGTAAACATGTTAATCTATGTCTAATTGTCTTGTCAGGTTAATGGAGCATGGGATAGGTAGTGCAACACTATTAGAGGGTAGAGGTGATGTGGAGCTTATGTGGAAGAGAAAGAAAGCACGAAAATCATAAAGCAAAAGTAAATGTACCTTTAGTGGTACACTTGGACCACATGAAGGCTCTTGGCAAAAAAATCCTAATATGAGTGCTTATCTCATTCCTTTTGTTGCACCATTTTGACATACCTTCTAGAATGTGGGGTTTTTTAATTGTTATGTAATGATTTTGGACTTTTTTTTTATTTCCTAAAGGCCCCTAAAACTCTCTTTATAAAGGGTGGTCTTTAGCTAGTAATAGGGTTGAACATTTTGAAGTATACATTTTTATTGTCTCAACCAAAACCATGAGCTCTCCTCCAACGAGTGATGTCTCCACCTTTGCCTTATTTTGCTTGCAAGTGGTGGCTATCCTCACTCATCTCTAGGATTGGTTAACCTTATGGCCCCCCTATGAGTGATATGCTACATTGCCATATTTACCATCTTCACTCATCTCTAGTTTATTTCTTTTTTTTCAATTTGGTTTTAATGCTATATTTTCCATTTTATTTTTTTCTTCAATCAATCCATTACTCTCCTTCTCTTTGATCCTTTTGAAGTGCACTTTCACATCTAGATAGCTTGCTATCTTAATTTTATATTAAGACAACATAATGAAACCTTAAATTTGCAAGCCTTTTTTCATTCATCATGTGGTCATTCAAAACGAAAATCCAATTTACTTGAAGCTTATTTCAAAAGCAATACATTAGTTCCAAGTAACATTCATTGAGTGTGCAATAGTTGCCTCATCTTGATGTGAGAAGTCAGGTTAATATGAAGACCAACAACTTTTCTTCCATTTTAAAGTTTCCAACATGAAATCCTTTGATTTCATCATTAGGCCTTCTAAGACATTGCCTATAGAATTGTACCTTATTGAACTCCTCCACGAATTTAATTCCTCATTTTTTAGCTTACAACCCTTTTTGCTTCAAACTAGCTACATTTTTCAAGATTTCACTGGTTATCTCCTTTTCAATACCTTTGACGCATGATCTTAACACACCACTATCAAACTAAAAGTTTATGAAAAATACCTTAACCAAGTCAGGGTAAATATTCACTAAAAGCTCCAAAAATTTTTTCAATCTTTGATGTTCCAGCAACTTATAGATATTATTAAGGTTTTCAGCATTAAGCCATGAAATTCGAAGCACCTTTGGAATGTTGATTTGCTTCCTAGTCATTTGAAGCAGGAAAAACTTGAATCTTCTTGATGAGCCATTATTTTCTCCTATTTTGTTACCTTTTTCTACCCATCTTAATTGATGTTTAGTACTTAATTATATATCCTTAATGCATTTTCATCTTTTGGGCTTCATTAAGCAAGTAATTTGGATTTAAATGGTCTAATTTTTGTATCTTAATTATTTTCAGGTATTATTGTCAAGCATTTCTGGCCTAGGACATTTGTTTTTGTGAGGAGAAGAGTGCCACATTAGTGTCACATCATCTGCGCCACATTAGTGTCATATCATCGGCGCCACATCAGCCCTTGTTTCCACGTTAGCATTAGTGTTGGGCCAACTTTTATTTCAATCCAGTGGCAATTTTGTAATTACTTTGAGCAGTGGCAATTTTATAATTTCCTTGAACAATAACTTAGGATTTAGGAAGGGGGTTTGATATGACCATATCCCAACCCTCATCTTTGATAAACAAAATTTGTTTTAGAGGAAAGGAGGCTTTCTTTCATATTTTGGCTTCTCCTTGCACCTAGGACAACACCTATTTCGTTTACTCTCTTCAAGTGGATGTTTGGAGCTCCTTTGGTTGAGTTTACTGCTTCCTTATTTAATTCCCATGATGTATTTTCATTTTGCAATGTCAATGGATAGCTAAATTTCTATTCTAATATTTTGAGGATAATGCAAAGCTTTGAGGTTTAGTTCATCAATGTTCAATGTTGTTTGAGTTTTCTCTTTGTTATTTAATCATCGTGCTTGAATGATTTTGTTTTAGGCATGCTTAATATCTAGTATCATCTCCATTCACTAAACTCATGCTTAATGGGTTTTGTTGTTGGCTGTTGATATTATTGAACTCACACCTTGCTAAATGGTATGATGAAACTCAGTTAATCTTCGCCTTGGTTGTTAAGTGGATTGACAGTAAACCCAAACTACGTAATCTATTTTTTTGAACCTAGGATAAGCTTCATTTGAATTAGGGAATCAATTATTTTAATTTTCTTTCTAATTTGTTTATTAATTGAATCTGTTTGAGTAATTGCATTTGAATCTGCCAATACCCCTTTGTGTTTGCGATTGGAACCTTTGATTGAAAACATTGGTCACTGGGAGACGATCTTGGGTTAGCTCCTAGGTACTATATTTAATCAATTTATTTTTTCGGGTACGACCCCAATCACTTCTCTTCATAACCAATGAACCAAGTGTCTAACCTTCCCTAATTTGAATCTCTTAATTACTTAGGAGTGGTAGGAGTGGATTTCTCTTGATCTTGTGGAGAATTGCGAGAGACATATCTAGGCATTTTGTTATAATCGGTGCAAAATGTATAAGTATGTGTAGAGTATATATGATATCAACATTTAAAAACAAATTAATTAATTCATACATGACACAAATTCATGTAAATGTACTTAAGGCTGCTTTATGGTCAAAATGACAAGAAAAAAGAATTAAAACTGTTGAAACAATAAGTGTACCTTGTAATATGATGAAGTTTTGACCGAGACAACTAAAAAGGTTGTGACACATCACACATTAGTTTTTCAAACTAAATTAACATGTACAATGATAAGATTAACAAGTTGATAATGCATTTAAGACACATTATTCATATAAAAACTTCTTAGTTCAGTTCTTACCTTGTAAAACCTATCATGTGATAGTGGTTTAGTGAATAAATGGCTAGTTGATTTTCCTTTTTATCAAACTTAATTTCACAATAACCTTTTGGTACGTGGTATCTTATAAAGTGATGCCTTATTTCAATGTGCTTAGTTTTAGAATGTTAAATACGATTCTTTGTCAAGTTAATTGCACTAGTATTATCACAATAAAGAGATACCTTTACCAACTTAACTTTATAGTCTAGAAGTTGATGCTTTAACTAAATAATTTGTGCACAACAATATCGAAAAGCTGTGTAATTTGCCTTAGTTGTAGAGAGTGCTACACATGCTTGCTTATTGTTATTCCATGAGGTTAGACTTGAACTTTTCCTTGTACTTTTCATATCCAATTTACCACAAGTCAAGTCTGAATCTGAAAAGCCAATCAGGTTGATCTGTGTATGTCCTGGATATAATAAACCAACGTCGATTGTTCTTTTTAGATACTTGAGAATTCTTTATGTTGCCTTATAGTGTGATTCCTTTGGATTGGATTTAAATCTTGCACATATACCCACAGTAAATTTAATATCATGTTTACTTCTAGCTAGGTGGAACAAGGAACCAATTAGCCCTCTGAATTTGGTTGACTCAATAGGTTATCCAGCTTCATTAGAGTACATATAGCAATTACTAGCTATCAGAGTTGCTATTTCCTTGCAATTTTCCATCTTAATTTTTTTTAGCAAACCACAACAATATTTTTAATGGCTTAAAATGTTCCATGACCAAGTTGTTTGACTTGTAGCCCAAGAAAGTAGTCCAATCCTCCTATCATGGATATCTCAAATTCACTTTGCACACCTGAAACAAAATCTTCACATAAGGAGTGATTATTGGAACCAAAAATTATGTCATCAACATAAACTTCAGCAACCAATAAATCATTTTCATGTTTTTTAATGAATAGTGTTTTATCAATAAAATTGCTAGTATATCCTTTTGGTAAAAGAAAGTTACTTAGCCTCTCATACTATTAACATTTTGTTTGCTTTAAACCATACAAGGTGTTTTTAATTTGAAGATGTGATTAGGGTATAACTGATCTTCAAAACTAGGTGAGTGTGATACACATACTTTTTCATTTAAGAATAATTCAAAAATGTGCTTCTAACTTCCATTTGGAATAATTTAAAATTACTCATGCAAGCATATACTAATAACAGTCTAATTACTTCTAGCCTAGCAATAGCTACATAGGTTTCACCAAAATCAATTCCTTCCTCTTGATTACAGCCTTTTGCAGCTAGCCCAGCTTTGTTCCAAATGATATTATCACATTGATATCATCAGTTCTATGAACTACCACACATAATTTCTAGTAAATTAATCAAGTTATTTGATGAGCCATTATTTAATGCTTAATTGTTTACTATAAGTGTATTTTCATTTTTTGAGCTTCATTAGGATAGTAATTTGGATTTTAATTAATTTGGATTTACTTGACCTAATTTTTGTTTATTAATTATTTTCAGGTTAGTGAAGCATTTTCACACTAAAGATAGGGGTGTCATATCAATGCCACACATGCGCCACATCAGCCCTATTTCCACGTTAGCATTTGGGACTAAAATGACAATTTTGTAATTCTACGTCGGGTTTAAGGTTTTAGGGGCCATAACCATTGTTTTTTTTTTCTGTTTTGTCTTCTTCTTGGGCGTTTGAACTCCACTTGGAAAGCCATTGAAGGAGCCACCACTATATTAGACATTTTTCTTCATCTTAGACAATACCCACTTAGGGTTTTCACATTTTTTGCATGGCTCCCTCTAGTTCACATTTTTTTTCTCCTCATCTCTTCAATTGAATGATCAATTCTCATTTTCTTTGAGTTACAATTCGAATTCCATGGCTTGTTAAAGTCTATATATTGATTCCTTGAATAAAATGAAATGAAACCTTGAGGTTATTGTCCTGTAATGCAATTTCAGTTCTGTTTGCTCATCATCTTCTTTAATATGCACTTTAATCAGCCATTGTTCATGCTGAATGAGTGAGTTGTGTCATAGTTGCTTAATTTGCGTGCGAAAAGTTGAATGATGTGTGCTTTGCTTAATTGCATAATGAACTTGTGTTTTAATCTTTGCATAGTTGCTTAAATCATGGGTTTCATGAGAGTTAATGTAACTGATTAATTTTATGATTCATAATTGGTGGATTTTCATTCGAACCGAGGAATCAATGTTGTTTTCACCACTATTTTATAAAGTATGAGTTTGCATTTTAAATTTGTTTAGAGTTTCTTACTTTGCCAACCCCCCTTGTGTCGTAATTTAAACCTTTGATTGAGAACATTGGTCACTAGGAGATGACCTTGGGATAATTCCTATATAACACAATTATTCTATTTATTTGTTTAGGTACGACATCAATCATTCATCTTGCATAGCAACAACATAATTACTATCATTCAATGCATGATTAACAATTTTAGGTTCAATTTGTCATACAAAGGCAACATGTTCACAAAAATTGTTAAGCGTGAGTCTTGTAGAAACTCCCTTATCAATTTCATCAATGATATTGTCTTTGATAGCCCTTTAGGAGTCTTCCAATCCTTAGGCAAGTTGTTTGAACAGGATTTTCAGTTGTTGGTTCATTGCTACAAGATGGTCCAACTTCATTTTCAATATGCTTTTCCTGAATACATATTCCTCATTTGCATCAATAGACATTTGATCTTGCAATTTTGGATTTGATTCATCAAACACATGTGGACACATTCTTCAACAATCATTAATCTCTTATTATATACTCTATATGCATGACTATTTGACGCATGACCAAGAAAGATCCCTTCATCAACTTTTGCATCAAACATGCCAAGTTTTTCCTCACTATTAACATTTAAAGCCAAATACCTTTAGATGACCTCGAACAAACTTTGCTCCCTTATAAAGGTCGTAAAGAGTTTTCTTTAATATGGGCCTAATCAACATAGTTCAACATATAATAAGTTGTGTTGACAACATTTGTGATCAAGGTCATACACAATCAAATAAAACTGATAAAATGTAATACTCAGCAGTTAACTGAAGGTCGTCTCCCAATGACCAGTGTTTTCGGTCAAAGGTTCCAACAACATAAAAAGAGGGGGTTTGGCAGATTCATAGAGTAACAATAGTTCAATAAAACAATGATTAAAGGGGTATTGATTCTCTAATTCGAATGTAATTCCACCTATCACTTATCACCAAATTAAATACTTTATCCACAAAACTCTCATGAAACTGCAATTAAACCACTAAGTGAAGATTAAACCAACTTTATTATGCAATTAAGCAAAGTATACATAATTTAATCGCACCCACTAATTAAGCATCCATGAGAACATCTAGAAACAACAACCCAAAAACATTAAACATGATTCAAGTCTCTTTCAAAATCAAGAACAAGTTCCCTAACATTAAGCATACCCAAAATTTGTAATCAACAATAAAGTATTGATTAAGATAAACAACGCAAAACATTCAGAAAATATAAAGATTTCATTCCATTCTATACAAAGATTCAATACTCAAAATTAGTTCACCATGGGATTTGAGTTATAACACAAACCAGAATGAAAATGCATCATAGAAAGGAAGAAATTGAACTAGAACATAAATAATCAAACCAGAATGTGAAACCCTAACTTCGGTGTTGTCCAAATTGAACCAGAACGTAAAAATAGAGTGGTTGCCATCAATGGCTTATAAAAAACTCTCTAAAAATACAAAAGAGAAGATTGAAAATGTGAATACCAAGTTTTGAACCCTAAAACCCTACAAAACTTGTGGTCACATCACCACACACGTGCATAATTACAAAAATGTCATTCTGGTAAGCAGAACTACGGAAATGCGACTATGGACTCAAATGCTAAGGTTGAAATAAAGGTTGATGTGGCACTCTTTGTAAGATCCGCTAAATTTAATTAATTAATTAATAAATACGGGCAGTGGGAGCCTTTATGGCATTTAATTCTGACAAGTACGACGTGGAAAAAGTACTAGCTCAAGTGGTTGAGAGTACTTGAGCATGTGATAGGACTTGGGTTCAGGTCCTATGTATGCCATTTATGTGCTATTTAAATTATAATTATTTTAATTATGTAATTGTTTTATATAATATTTTGGTTCTGGGGAGTGATATTACATTCTTAAATGATTAAGAATTATCACGAAACATGAATTGGTTGAATGGTTGTGCATTGAATTGGCATTGGCATGGTTATGGGTTCGAACCTTGGTAACTCTAAATTAAACTTCCTTTTTGCTAAAATTAGTTTTGGCAAGAAGGTGAAAGGGTAGAGAAAACCCTAGATGAATGAGCAACCAAGGGAGGCTGGAAAACAGTCCATAAGTGACTTTGAATGACAATTAACTTCAGTCTTAATGTCATTTTCGTTTTCCCTTCATCATTGCTAATTAAGACACCATTAAAAGACAAATTGTGAGAGAATAAAGGGGTTTTGAGGCTGGATTTTTGAGAGCATTTGAAGGTGCACGTTAAGAAAAAATAGTGATTAGAGAGTGAATTAGAGGAGCTAAATTGAGGTGGTGCTAAGGAGACCATTGGTGATCAAAGGGTGAGCTCTAGCATTGCGTTTTAAGCAAGGAAACTAGGTTAGGGGAGCTTTACGCGTTAATTCCACGTGTAAATCTGATTGGCATGCTAAATATAGTAGCTTTACGCGTTAATTTTATTTTAAGTCTGATTGGCATGCTAAATATGGTATGATTATGCATGAATTATTTTATTCTGTTTAAAGCTTGTAGTTCTGGAAATTTCCAAAAACTGTTTGGCTGGCGATGAATTGCCGCCAGACGACTCTTTCATTTTCTAGGTCAGTTAGGGTTCCTGTAGAGGAACCACCTACTAAAATATAGTGCCAAATAGTCTAGTTGACCAATTTTGACCAATCCTTGCACATATTTGATTGGTTAACCAGTTTTGACAATTTGACTACCCATTGAGAAGCAAACATGTGGCAGTGTGCTTTCTCTCTCCAAAATTTGGGTTTTCCCATGTGTTTCTTCCATGGTTAACGGCTATTGTGATGGTGGTTGATTGGGCTGCCACGGGTGGTTGGCGATGACTTTGAATACACTTCTGACAAGGCTCACGGTGCACCGCATGATGGTGGTTAAGTTTGGCTAGAATTGGTGCAGATCTGTGAATGTCGAGACTCGCGTGCAGATGCGAGATCTTGCTTTGTCTCCTCGTACTTGTGATAGGAATGTGAGCTTGAGGAGAAAAATGGAGGATGGTGGCGCGACAAAAGAAGCGAGCTGCAGCAGCGTGGCCTTGGCTGTTGCAGGTCGCGAGCAGTATTGGTGCAGCAGTGGTGGTTCAGCGTGCGTGCAAAAACGGGGTTGCAGTTTCCGACGTGAACGCGATGGTGGTGGCGCGATGGGAAGAGGCGAGTCGTAGTGACGTTGTGTGGCTGATGCAGGTTATGTGAGTGGTGCTACAATGGTCGTTTTCCGGCAACACGATGATGGAGGAAGAAGGAGGGGCGACAAATATGTAATGGAGGTTGTGTTGGGCTACGACAGATGACTACTACGATGGCGCGACGAGAAAGGGGTTGCTCCGGCGAGTTGCAGGCGTAGAGGAGGAATTCAACGACGGTGCGGTGATGGCAGCGTTGTGCACGGCGGCTGCGGCATGGTGAGGGTGAGAGAGGAGGAAAAATTAGGGTTAGGGTTTCTGAATGTGTGAATGAGAGAAGATGATGAGGTGTTATTCTATGATTGGGTATTTTAGTGAGTGGAGGATTGATGAGGTGGCATGTTTTAAGTTATTATTTTAGTGAGTGGAGGATTGAGGACGTGGCAAGCTTTAATTGGTTATTTTAGTAAGTGGAAGATTGCCACGTGACTTAATCTGGTTGAGTGGAGTTTAAGTGATATTAGGGGTGCAAATTAGTAAAAAGAAGGGGTGCAGAATAGAGTTAGAAGACCCAATTTCAGGAGGGGTGTGGAAAATAAAAACTCGTCGTGCATTTAGCTCCAGAAATATTTTTTTCAGAAATAGATAGCCTAATTGCAGAAGGGGTTATAAAAATGAAAATTGGGGGTGCATTTAGCTCCAAAAACATTCTTTTTCATAAATAGATAGCCCAATTGCAGAAGGAGGTGTAAAAATGTAAACTGGGGGTGCATTTAGTACCTGAACTATTCCTCTCCAAAATTATGATTTTGGGACTTATTTTATGACTTGAAATATTCCCAATTCACACATTAAGGACCTAAATTAAATTCCAGTTGCATTATTAAAGTCAAGAATATCCAATAATATATTATGCAACTAAAATCAATTCTTAAGTGCAAAAATCATATTAAATTCCCAAAATTTAAACACTTAATGAGAGCAAGGGTTCGAACTCATCATACCCTCCAGACGGTTTGGAAGTGGAAAATGCTTGGCGCCCCGTGCGTAGCGCCAGGCGGTATTGTTGAAGTAGAATTATATTTTGCTTGTATGACTGCATGGTCTGCAAGGCTTCTAGGATAACTTAAAGGTCAGCTAGCTGGTGTTCCTTGAGTTGTGGCTTGGAACGTATCCCTTGAGTTGTGGCTCGGGATAGGGGTTAAGCACGTGACATTCTTTGAGTTATGGCTCGGAATGGCATCCCTCCAGCTGTGGCTCGAGATGACGGATGAACACGAGGAACTCTTGAGTTGTGGCTCGGGTTGGCGAGTGGTGCCGGTGTGAGTGTGCGTGTTGTGGCCCACACGGATGGGTCCAGATAGATTGCCCTCCTCAGTAATTAGCTGATGAGTTTGGTAGTCTTGGGACGTTACGAGCTATGTTCGTATTGGGAGTTCCACCTGGCGTTACGGTGTGTGATCTGTGGCCGATAGGTGTGGCAGCAAGACACCTTAAGATACTCACTAGAAGACGTAGAACACGGTTGACATGGTAGTGGCCATGTGTTATGGAATCAAAAGATAGAAATTCCTTTGGTGTACTTGTGTGATTTATCTGATTAAAAATATATGGTTTATATATATGTTTATTCAGCTAGCTCACCCTATCTATTTGTGTTTGGCGATGATCGTGTACGCGGTACACAAGAGCAGATGATATTGCAAGTGGATCTGGTGAGCCCTAGAGATAGAGCGGGGCTAGTATTGGAAGAAGATTTTTTTTATCAGAGTTTTTATTATGTTTTGGAACAATTGTAATATTTTATATCATTAAACTTAGTTTTCATTATGGATTTTTTGTTTGAGTTATAGTAAAGGTTTTGAGATTATTTATTACTACTATAAGGTTTTAATTTTCCCGCGTTTTGGGAATATAAGTTATAATAAATGAAGTTTATTATTTATTTCTTTATTCTATTATTTAAATCTGTTATATCCGGTTGGGATGTTACATTTGGTATCAGAGCTTTGTTTTCAAAATGATTTTTGGGGTCTATGGGGAGTGAGGTTATCGTGTTATGCTTGTATAACTGTTTGATGTGTTTTGTGAAATTTTTGGCTTATATAGTTATAACTTAAGTTGTGTGATTTGAACGGCTGAAAATGTGGCTTGCACAAGCTATGGCAAACAGGAGGAGGAGGAATTCTGCTGGACTGGATGACATTACTCAAACGATTCATCGAATGGTCGACGCGATGCAGCCCATTGCAGCGTAGACTAGGGCCATAGTCGCACCTGCTCGCTCGATCACTATGGAGGACTTCATGAGACATAAGCCTTCTAAATTCACGGGAAGGCCACTTCTGACGAAGCAAATGCTTGGCTAAGGGAATTTGAGAAGATATGTAGGGTGATTGAATGTACTGATGCACAAAAACTTTCTTTCATCACATTCTTACTAGTGGTAGATGCTGAGTATTGGTGGCAGGGGATGCAACAACTTACGCAGACCCGTGAGGAGAAGGTGACCTGGACCACCTTCAGGACGAGGTTCCTGGAAAATATTTTTTGAACAGTGTGAGGCATGAGCGGGAAGCTGAGTTCTTGACACTTCAATAGGGAACTATGACTGTGAAGGCCTACACTAATAGGTTCGAGTACCTGGCGCGATTCTACTCGCCAACTGTCACTGAAGAGTGGAGGTGCAGAAAGTTCGATGGCAAACTTAAGCAAGAGTTGCGCAGGTTCTTGGTGCCACTCAAGATCAGAGAATTTCTAGTTTTGGTCGAGCAAGCCAAAACAGTTGAGCAGTTGGAGATGGGGCCCAGCAGAGTTGCACGACCGCAGAAGGCCACACATTCATTTTAATTAATTAAAAAGCAAAACAACATATAAATATTTAGGAAGAAAAGTATTCAAATTTCTTCAAATTGAGTCAAGGTAATGTAAGACCCGGGAAAAATTAAATAAATAAATAAATATTTATTTAATAAATGGAGAAAGAAGACAAGGAACAGTACTAGCTTAAGTGGTTGAGAGTACTTGGTTACTATGAAAGGACTTGGGTTCAAGTCTTGTGGATGTCATTGTGATGTTATTTAATTATTTATATTGTTTTGCATTATAGGAATAAGGTCCCGTGACTTAATGCATAAGCACAGGTGTGTGTAAAATATCAAGGAACATGTGATGGCTTGACGATTGCGCTTATGCTTAATTGGAAATTGAGTGGTTGTGGGTTTGAACCTTGGCTTATGTGAAATGATTTCCTTTTTACTAAAATTATTTTTGGTATGGATGAGAAGGGTCAGAAACCCTAGCCCTACAGAGAAGGCTGAAAGGTTGAGAAACCACCAAGTAATGGAGAATTAATGAACATTAATCTTCTCCTTAATTTATTTTCTCGATTTCGTTTTGATGTGTTGAGATATGAACTTGGACCAAGAGATGCTTAATAGGATCATGAGCGGGTAAGTTCATGGCTGGTGGTGAACACGTGATAATATGAGCAAGGAAGTTCATATTATGATGCTCTCGTGTGAGGATACGAGTGGGGAGGTTCGTATTTTTCGTGCTCACACTTGAGGGCTGCTGTGAGCGGGGAGGTTTGTAGCTGTTGGATCACGTATGTTGGACTACAAGCGGGGAGGTCTATAGAATTAGACTACGAGCGGGGAGGTTTGTAGAGGTTGGACCACGAGCGAGCAAGTTCGTGGAAGTATGATATATCCTGGGTTCATGGTCAAGTAATTATAATGAGTTCCTGTGTTAGTAGTTTCATTTGTATAATGAGGCAATAATGCAGGGTCAGGGCTTGTATGCTTTGGATGTGCGTGGTCTACGAGGCTTTGGGTGATACCTTAAGGATGGACTTTGTTGTAGCATTCCTTGAGTTGTGGCTCGTAATGGTATCCCTTAAGTTATGGCTCGGGATATAGGGTAAACACGTGGCATTCCTTAAGTTGTGGCTCGTAATGGCATCCCTTAAGTTGTGGCTCGGGATGGCGGATGAACACGAGCATTCCTTGAGTTGTGGCTTGGATTGGCGAGTGTTGCCGCTGTGAGTGTGCGAGTTGTGGCTCGTACAAATGGGTCCAAGAAGATTGCCCTCTTCGCCGTTAACCGGGGAGTTTGGTAGTCTTGGAACAAATACGAGCTATGGTTCGTATTGGGAACTCTCCCTTGCATTATGGAGTGTGGTCTGTAGTAGGTTTCCCACACGTGTTCTACAAGTTGTGGCTTGTAGGTGGAGGCAACAAAGGATATCTTGAGGGTATCATCTAAAGACGTAGAACATGAATAACATGGTGGTGGCCGTGTGGTGTGGAATCAAAGGATAAAGTTCTTTTGATGAGTGTATGCATATATTTTTGAATTGTATATATGTTTATATATTAGCTCACCCTATCTGCTTGTGTTTGGCGATGATCGTGTAATTCGTTACACGAGAGCAGAGGATGTTGCAGGTGGTGCTGGTGAGGCATAGCGACGAAGTGGGGCTACTTGGAGATTTTATTTATCATTGATTTTGTTTATATTGTAATCAAATTTAATTTATCAGTTTTGGAAATGTAAAGTATTGGAATTTAATTTACAGTTATTATTTTGATGCTTAATGAGTTTTTTTTTTTAATTTTCCTTGCTTTTGGAAAAGATGTTATAATAAAAGTGGTTTAAAATTCAATATTGATTTCTTTTTATTTAAATTAGTAATATTCGACGGGGATTGTAAGGCCCGTTATTTTTTCTCTGTCCTTTATTTTAAGGGGTGCCCGTCTAGTGGGCCTAAGAGCTGGCCCAATAAGGAAGATTCAGACTTAATCTGCCCTAAACCTAAACTTTGTGCTCACTTTCGAAAAACAGAACCCTTCCACCCTTTGAGCGGCTGTCGTTTTTTCTTTGCTAGGGTTTTGGATCTCGTTCGTTTCCAAGTGCAAACAAGCTCTCTTTCGTCCATGTAAGTTGATCTTAGCCATACTCTTCTTCCTTCAACGTACTCCTTGTAAGTCCAGCTAGGGTTCGTACTTATAAACTCGTTTAACTTTGTCCGTTTCACTTTTACAGTGTTGTGATCTCTTTCTAGAGCCGTGGTGTCCCGTTGTTCGGTGTCGTGACCTTATTCTACCCATTCAAGGTAAGGGAAGCTAGAGACCCTTGTTTGAAAATTGATTCTTGCACTTTTGTCGCTATTTCTCATGATTATATGGTTGTGGTACTAGTGTAAAACATTGGATGAACTGTGTTGTTGTTGGGATGTGATTGTGTGGATGTTGCGGGATGAACAGTGGCGAGACCCGAAGTTCTCACCCAAGCAACCCAGCCTCACCTAGGCGAGACTTGCAAGAATTGGTTCGAACCCGCGCTCGAGCTCTCGCTCAAGCGGAGAGCTTTTGTTTGAGCGAGACCTAGTCTCACTCAGGCGAGAGAGGCTCGCCTAAGCGAGGACGAGTGAAGGGTTTGAGGCACATTGCTGCAAGAGTAGCTCAGGCGAGGAACCTCGCTTTTGAGCGAGGGGCACTCTCGCCCAGGCGAGCAGTGGCTCGCTTAAGCGAGAACCCGTGAGTCTCGCACGATTCCCTGATGACTGTCTCGCCTAAGCGAGACCCTGTGGCTTGAGCGAGACTGGCACGGGACTCCTCTATATAACTGTACCTTTCGTGTTGTTGGGCCCTTAATTGTATGTTTGGCTTGTTATGCTTTGTCTTGGGTATGAACTGTATGAATTGAGTGACCTTGTATGAATAAGATGAAATTATGATTCATGAGTTTTAATATGAGGTGAGCATGATGTTTGTATGAGGTGATTCATGGAATTAAAATGATGGGTTTGGTATGGGTTTGACATGAGATATAAGGGTATGTGGATCAATGAAAGTGGCATGGTGCTGGTAGGAAATACACTCCTACATTGTGATTTGTGAAGGATGAGTGGAATGGATTCAATGTGAAATACAAGTGAGGATGGATTGTGAAGGTCGACATGATATATATATATATATATATATATATATATATATATATATATATATATATATATATATATATATATATATATACCTGTGCATATGTTAAATACTACTGGTTTGATTATGATTGGTCTGTGTCAGTATGTAATTCCTTGGAGCCTCTAGGTGAGACCTTCAGGATCGCTTTTCAGTGGTCGGGACGTAATTCCATGGCCCCTGTTAATGGGTGTTCATGGTGGTGCCCCATCTATATGGTCTGGTATGGATTCAAGGTAAGGTTGCATCCTGACGCTCTAAGGAGTCAGTTAGTCTCACTTAGAGCAGACTGACTCCTGTGGTGAGAGTAGTAGGAGGCCTGAAACTCATTAAGGGCTAACCTTATGCGTGAGGGAATTGATTCATTGTAACACTTGTAAGACATAGCTCGGGGTTGAGCAGAGGTATCCACCACAAGTACAAGCATCTGCTGAATCCGACCAGACTATATGTATTCGGATGAGTCGAGTTAGAGTCTAGTGTATTGTTTGAGAAGTCAGAACATGTTTGGATGATATATAAAATGCTTGGATTGTGTAATGGTATGCTACTATTTGATGAACTGTTTTACTCTAGCTTACCCTATTTGTTTGTCTGGTTGTCTTGTATGTGGCTCTTCTCTTTTGCGATGATCATCAATTTATTGATGAGAGCATATGCGAGTGGTCCTCGCGGTCAACAGGGGAACGGTGACTCTGCTGCTTAGCCATCTGGGCTGGATTTTCTACTTTGGGCTTTCTTTTAGGGCCACGACCCATGTATTGGCTGTCCTTTAAACTTCCATTTTATTTCTGTTAAATTTCGGTATCTGGTTTAGTTTGGTATCGTTGTATGCCTTGGATTATTGTAAGGTGTTATGTGGAAACTCTAAGACTGCGCTATTATACTATTTTTGTGTGACACTTTCTTTAATTACAATTATTAATTAAATGGGGTGTTACAAGGATGTTACATTAAGCAATCAAGATTGATTCATAGTGACAATTTGAATGATTACAATTTTGGTTACAAAATTTTAATGCTCAATTTTGATTTATTAAAGTTCTTTGATACAATGATTGAAAGACAAGTATTCAAGATTAACAAAAACTTGAAGATAGACGTAAAAAAGCCTTTTATGTGTTAGTGCTTGCTCCAAGAAGGTAAACAAATTGAATCAATAGACTTGTATTGCAAGTGTTTGATCGTTTAGAAAAAATTGTTAGCTATAACGAAATTGCACACCTTCTGAAGAGACAGGAAGATATA
>Ga0214542_1004379_pt1 | contig 28060 bp, 8 predicted proteins | sample CNSS1metaG_FD_160096 | JGI IMG/M metagenome (GOLD analysis project Ga0214542, IMG submission 160096) | Root nodule microbial communities from cowpea collected in UCLA plant growth center, Los Angeles, California, USA - CNSS1 | ecosystem: Host-associated > Plants > Roots > Nodule | place: USA...
TTATCAGCAATTAATAAAGTTTTAAATTTTCCCGCGTTTTGGGAAAATGAGGTATTATTAAACATGTTGTCTTAATTATTCCAATTATTTATTTATAAATTAGTAATATCCTGACGGGATGTTACACTCCAAGGAGCAAGATCCAACCCAAGCCTGACTAAATTGCAGCGTTTCCATCATCTTGATGACAACTAGGGGTTTCCACATCTGCTCACACCAATAAATTGATGATCATTGCAAAAGGAAAAATCACACAAGAAAACAAACACAAGCGAAAGGGTAAGCTAGAGTAAAAATAATTTTCAACATGGCATTGAGCAAACAATATTAATCAGTTTTCCAAACAAGCAAAACATGTGATAGCAAACAATGCATGACTCTATGACTCAATTATCCAGATACATACAAAGAGATCATATTTAATGGATGCCTGCACTTGTGGTGGTCTCTATTGCTCTACAAAGTCATTGCCAATGGGTTTCACCCTACCACGCACAAGGTTAGCCTTCAATCATCTAGGGCCATTATCCTGCCAAAAATCAGGACCTTCTGCTACTCTTACCACTTGAATCAGTCCGCTCTACGTGAGACTAACTGATTCTTTAGAATTTTGGGATGCAACCTTACTTGAATTCTTATCTAATTATATACACTACAACACCACCATGAAATCTCACCAAGAGATTCATGGAATTACGTTGAACTCATGCCACATCCATGTTCTCACACTATATTATCTCATGATATCCCAAATCTCATGGCAATACTCAACAAACCAACCATAATTCATGATTTAATTCATACCAAGCTCATCAATTCCAATTCATAAAATCCCATAATACATGCATATTCACATAGTTCATGCTTTAAAAAGGGTAAATCAATCAATCATAGAAATATACAAACATTCGAACAACTCTACTCTCAATCTTGCTCGAGCTAAGGAGCTCTCGCTTAGGCGAGAGCGTCTCATTTGGGCGACAAACCACTCGCTTAGGCAAGCCTAGCAGATCCCTCCTGTTCTTACGCATGCAAGCCAAAAATCAAGCAAATACACAAGCCACAAGTATTTTCACACCATCACTAACATTTTTCATGCATCTATAACTCGAAACAGACCCAAAACAAGCAAAATAACTTAAAACATGCAAGACCCTAACTTCTCTTACCTAAACATATGCTAGCAAACGAAAACTTGCACCTAACATATGAGCACCACAACTCTAGGAACCAATTAGTGAGCTGAAAACATGGATACCAGAACAAAAACACGGTATGAAGATGAACCCTAAACAAAATCAACGCACCCAAACTGAGAAGGGGAAGAAAAGCATGAAAGTTTAGGGCTCAACTTACTTGGAGGCAGAATGAGCTTAGCTAATTCGTAGAAGAATGTGACTCAAACTCTAGCAGAGCTTCTGCTTTAGAACAGGGAGAGAGAATGGGAACAATTTTTGGAAATGTGACAAGATGAGAGTGAGTGGCTGAGTGTAGGGTAATGGAGGCTCTCTTATGGGCTGACTTGGGTCTTAAACACATAGTTTGGCCCATCTCATAAAAAGGAAGGGAATTTATATATGTTGACTTTAATATAAATAACTATTTTTTACGTGATTATTTAGTTTTTATTTTGATAATACTTTATACATGATGAACTTATATCGAAGTATGATAAATGTATAAGTTTATACATGACAAAGTCACAACGAGTATCACTGGTCCAAAACCCTAACTATTAATCATATTCAGTTATGATATAACTTTTGAATATGAAGATTTTTAGAATTTAAAATATTTTGAGGTGAAGAAAGAAATAACAGTCAACTTATCATAATCATGCTCAAACTCATATAATTTATGAGTTAAGTGAGTTTAATCTATTTTGACTTATAATAAAAATATTAATTTCATAATCTAATTCAATGTAATAAACCAAATTGACTTACATACATATTTATTTAAAATCTCTTAATGTCTTTTGCTAAAATCATATTTTATTTAAAATAAAACCCTAATGGACATAAACACAAATCTTAAAGTAAACATCTATTTTAGTTTTACCATCTTCAACACATTTTATGTAAAAAAAGTTCAAATTGAAAAAATTATTTACTAATGTGATATTCTTTATTCAAATAAGTTTTGTTATCTTGCAACGAACTAAATTACCATTCTAAAATAACTCAATTCAGATTACATTTGTAAAACATCAATTCTTTTTACTTAAAATGAAAGTACAAAACCCCAATAATTTGACACAAAACAAACCAACCATGAAGCCGAACCCCACCATGTCATCCCCGAAACAATAGCATGTGCATCGCAGTGGAACTTTGATATCAACACTCCCAAAATCCACACTTAAAACCACCGACTGTAATTACAACACTACACCATGGGCAATTTCGTCACTCAACATCTATATATAATAACAAACCTTATTCAAATACACTCAACTAAAACACACACTCGATGGCACGCCACTCGCTCCTCCTATTTGCAGCGGCCATTCTCGCCGCCGTAGTGGCCGCCGCCAGCGGTTGCTCGAAGTCGGATAGGGAGGCGCTTCTGGGCTTCCGCCAGGCGCTGAACGAGCCCTACCTCGGCCTGTTCAACTCGTGGACGGGCTCCAACTGCTGCGTCAACTGGTACGGCGTCAGCTGCGATGCCGCCACCGGCCGCGTCACCGACGTCAACCTCCGCGGCGAGTCGGAGGACCCAATCTTCGAGAAAGCCGGTCGCTCCGGCTACATGACCGGCAAAATCTCGCCGGCAATATGCGGCATCGACACCCTCACCACCCTCGTCGTCGCTGACTGGAAGGACATCTCCGGCGAGATCCCTGCCTGCGTCACCTCCCTCTCCTCCCTCCGCATTCTCGACCTCATCGGAAACAAACTCTCCGGCGAGATCCCCTCCGATATCGGCAGACTCAACCGCCTCACCGTCCTCAACCTCGCGGACAACACCCTCGCCGGAAAAATTCCTTCTTCAATCACCCAACTCACCTCGCTCAAACACCTCGACCTCAGCAACAACCTCCTCACCGGCGAGATTCCCAAGGATTTCGGCAACCTTGCAATGCTGAGCCGAGCGCTGCTGAACCGGAACCAGTTAACCGGTTCCATACCGGTTTCAATTTCCAAGATTTACCGGCTCGCGGACTTGGACCTGTCCGTGAACCGCTTGACCGGTTCGGTTCCGTTTGAGCTCGGAAAAATGCCGGTTCTTTCCGTGCTTAATCTGGACAGCAACTCATTCCAGGGTTTAATACCCGAGAGTTTGTTGAGTAACGGGGGAATGGGTATTTTGAACCTCAGCCGAAACGGGTTTGAAGGATCCATACCCGATGTTTTCGGGTCACACTCGTATTTCATGGCTTTGGATCTGTCTTACAACAATTTAAAGGGTCGGGTACCCACATCGTTGGCATCCGCGAAGTATATCGGGCATTTGGATCTTAGTCATAACCATTTGTGCGGGACCATTCCTGTCGGGGCACCCTTCGATCACCTTGAAGCGTCATCGTTTGGGTTCAACGACTGCTTGTGTGGGAACCCGCTGAAGACATGCTAGTTACCGTGGGTGACCCGAATAAGTACCCGATTCGATTGTAATGAAATGATGAAAGCAAGGTGTGAATTTTGGTGTAATAGTAATTTTTCTTTGTTTTTAAGTGGTGTAATATAATATCTTAGTGAGAAAGATGAAAGGGACAAAAAGAAAAAGAAGTGATGTTGACCCACTTTGAGATCACGTGCACTACAGAACAAGGGTTTGAACGAAGGAATTCATGTTTTGATGAAAAGTTGAAACTAATTTGAAAGTTGTTTTTTTGTTTTGCATGTGAGCTACTTTGTTGCACAATGTAAAAAGATATGGATAATGATTTGATTACTGTTTTTTACTTATCTATTGATTTTGTGTAGAAGATAACACAAAACAATTCAGCAAAGAAACTAGATTCTATATGTTTTTGTTTTGTGATGATGGTAGATCCATGAAAATGTGAGAAGAGAAGATTATTAATGGTGTTCAACTACCACTAGGGAGGCACATGGTGGTGTTCTATGCATTAACTAGAAGGCATGTGATGATGGCATTAAAATGTAAAAGAGGGTTAAAAGGAGAATGTACTATACAATAATGTATGCACATGCCTTTACTCTACCAAAGATATGCCATGAATTTTGTCCAACCATTAACTACCAAAACATGAAGGTATGGACCCCTCTTCCATCCATGCTCTGTCATTCACATTCCAAGGGCCCTCTCTCCATGTGAATTCATTCATCTTGCAATTCCAATTCCAATGCCACAATCAATTCATTATCATCACATTCTAAACAAACAAAATTATGAGTCTCTTAGCACATTCAGAAAATAAAAATAAATATTAGAGGTGATGATAAAAATAAAAAACCTTATTTCAATTCCCTCAATTCTATTTATGAGCCGCATAACCGTTATAAATTAACATTATGAGTCCATGTCATTACTAAAAAATAATTATATCTTCATCATGGTGATTATATTTTATATTAAATGTTTCCTTCATTATTCTACAACATGAAATCATTTCTTACGGTACAATGTCTTATACAAAGACAATTATAATAATAATAATAATAATAATAATAATAATAATAATTATTATTATTATTATTATTATTATATTAACCAGCAAGACCTGTATAAATTAGATTATTAGATACTATCTAATAAATAGTTCTTTTGTTAATGCATCAATAACTACATATTTTATTTAAATAAGGTATGTTAAATATCATTATAAATTTTGATATTTCAACTGACACCCCAAAGTCCATTAATCATTTGTCATCATATGAAAATTGATTAAAAAAATAAATAAAAGAATACAAAGTATGAAAGATCACACTAAACTCATGATAAAAATTACACTTCATGAGATACAGTCAAATTATACCTATTATGAAAAAAAAAATCTAAATAAATACATGGAGGTAAAATATTAAACCACTTATATTAATCTTTATGAGCTAGAAATTTTGCAACCTGACCCGATCCACCATGGGTTGGTGGGTTGGTTCACTTACAAATGTTATTTTTTTTCAATTTATTTTATATATTTATTGAGTTACAATGAGAGTTAATTGACTTAACTTATTTTTTATAATAGTGGAATCAAAGTATTCTTATAATTCTTGAAATATTATTATAAAGATAATAGTTAAATATTAAAGTATCAACGTATATAATATGTTAAACAAATTAATTAAACATTCAAACTATTCAAATATTATTAAATAACATTCTAGCATTTAAAAATATGAAATTGTGAACCTATATAATTATAAGTACTAAATAATTATAACTAAAAAAATTTAAAACAATTGTAAAACAATGTTGGTGGGTTAAGTGGGTCAACCCACCTTCAACTCGGCTCGAATTCATTTAAACCGTGGTTTAAGTGAGTCGGACTCAATTCAACCCACTTTTAAGAAAATTGAATTTTTCTTAACCCAATCTGGCTCGTGGTGAGTGGAGTTGGCTCACGGGTTGAAACTCATTTTGACATCTCTAATTAAAACTCCTCTGATTTTGACATGTGACACTTTCAAGTAGAAGACAACCCAAATTTTGACACATGATAAACCCAAATTTTGATACGTGACACTTTCAAATAAAGTTAATGTCAATTTAGCAGAATGGGTAAGTATTTTTTACAAAAATAGGAAATCAATTGAGTTTTTTTTAAGAAATAAAGACTTAATTGGGTCAGAAAATAAAAATAAAGAAACAAAATCGAATCAAAGTCCTAAATATAGAGATCAAGTTACTAACTAAACCTTTTAATGATATGTCAAAATAACTGTAAGATTCTAAGTAAAATTCTTCAACTATTTAACGTGCTATGTAGTTGTTATGAATCAATAGTTATGCTTTCATGGTGAATAATGTAACAATTGTTTTTCTTTCTACTTCAAGAGATAACACCATGGTTAAAAGGAAGACATAACCTAAAGCAAACTTTCTAAAGTTCATGCATCAAACAAAATTTTAATATATTTTAATATGTGAATTCTCTTATTTCCAAATCATCATAATGCTTGTATCTGAACTTATAATTCTTAGTTATCTAGAGATATCTTATACTCACACTTTAAGACCTTCCAACGTTCCTTGTTATGATCCTTTTGAAATCTTTCTAGCATTCCTACTATAAAAGTAATATCAACCCTAGCATATCATTGACTTGAGCATATATAAGACTTTCATGAAGCATACAAAATTATTTTCATCTCTTCTTATTCAAATGTTATTTAAAGACGTAACCAAAATATTTCCCTTTGACTATAGATGCATCAATGGGAGAACAATTTTGCATATTAAATCTTTGAAATGAATAGAAGTTACCACAACAAAAGCACACTTAGAACTCTTTTCACACAACATAACCTTTCGAAAAACTTGAAATCTTTGAAAGCTCTTGGTAATTGTGTTTTGATAATAGAAAATGAGTGTATATTTATACCTTAGTGATAGCAAAAGTTCTTAAAGAAATTAAGATTGATACTATTTTATAAAGATTTAAAAAAACAATTTGAAAACAAATACTGACATATATAATTAATTATATTATATGATCATCGATCATTCTAACAAAATTTTAAAAATATTTTGCAACACCTCTCTAAAATATCGATTATTATAACATTTAGTCAATTAATCACACTCTTCATTAATTGTAAAATCTTATTTAATTAGTTATAAAATGATCCTAATAAATACTTTTATGGAGAACATTACCACCTAGAAAACACTTAGTTTTAATTAATTATTTCCGTATAGCAACACAAATGTGCACGATTTGAAACCTTTATCATAAAAAGTATAAACTTTAACGACGTAAACAAAAACATACTTGTATTTCAAATGAATGGTAGTGAATGTTGAACCCCTATTCTGTTGTATTTTTTAAGTTAAAACCATTCTTTTTTAGTTTAGTTAGTTTTGTTTTAATTTTTTCTTTTTAATTCAGATTTAGTTGTCATCATAAAAATCTCAGTTTTTGTGAAAATATGTTAATTTGTAGTTTTGAGATATATTTTTAGTTAATAAGTGTAAAAGTAAATTTTGATAACTTTGACTTGCTTGTTTGGTGCATAACTTTTTCCACAATTATTCAATTGAGTTGATTCTCTTTGCATTGCATTTATAATTCAATTATCTTTAATTTGAGTGTAATCACATATTTTTTTGGTGTTTTTTGGGGGTTGCATTTTGATTTTGAAAATTCTAGACAATTTGTAAAGGTGCCGACTTGTGATTTTAGGTGCAGCTCTTTTTCTTAGCTTGCTTGCACAATGCACTTGAGAGAATAAACTTTGGCATGTTGATTTTGGTGATGTGGAAGTTGCTATAATGTTGAACCAGTCCAATGTAGTTTAATATGTTGAAGTAACCTACACCTGCTAGAAATGTCATTTGGAACTAAAGACTGGCTAGAAGAGTTTGAGCAATTTATTGTTGTCAGTTAGAAGTTGATTGGACAAATTTTGCATGAAGAAGATGACTTGTGTTGACTTGTACACTAGTTCATAATTGGAGGAGTTTACTTGATACTTAGGTGAATTGTAATGGTAGTTAGGTTAGTTTAGTTAGTTTAAATATGGAGTTTGTCACAATCGAAATCGCAACGAGATGACGAACCAAAAAAATAAAATTTGTAAAAACAAAGTTTGGAGTCACCACCATAGTTATTATAGGAAACTATGAAAAACCATAAAAAAGAGCAAAGTCTGCGAAAAATCAGATTTTGGGTCCGGGAGTCGGTTACGCATGGGGAAGGTATTAGCACCCCCACAACGCCCGTCCTAAGACGGTACCTTTAATTAAATGTGCAAAAGTTATGTGGTTCTTCTAAATATTTATTTTTTCCAAAAAATGTTAACAAAAGAATGTACAAAAAAAAACTATTTTTTATTTTTTATTTTTTGGGCCCGACGAGGATTAATCCTCGCTCCTACATATCTCCATACATGGAGAATCAGGGTTACATAGTTCTCTTTGAAAAATCTATTTGAAAAATTATTTGAAAATGATTTAATTTGTTTTATAATTTTGAAAATATTTTTATTTAAATTTTAGTATTATTTTAAAATTGGTGTCATGCGACGTGAGCGGCCGGATAGACACTTCAAATAAATTCTTTTTTTTTTCTAATCTTTTATTTTTTATTTTTTTAATCATTTATAAATTTTTAATATTTTTTAAAGTTATTTTAGAGTAGTTATGGATGTCATTACGACGTGAGCAACCAAATAGATATAAAAGAGTAAACAAAGAAAGTTATATTTTATTTTTAGATCATTTGTATATATTAAAAAAATCAAAAGTCTAAATTGGATGTCATGCAACGCGAGCGGCCAAGCAGACAATAAAGAAAGGGAAAAAAATATTTTTTATGATTTAAAATGAAAATTGAAAAAACTAAATCAAAAGATGAAAGAATTGAGAGTGACGTACCTTAAAAAAGTTTCATTGTCTATGTTGGTGGTAATGAGAGAAAGAGAGAGTGTAGAGAATGTTTTCTTCTTCTTTTTTTTTTCTACCTCCTTCAATATGTTTTTTTTAAAGAGAGATAAAAAAGGAGGTGTGTATGTGAGAGTGATGATGAGAAAGAATTAGAGAAGTGTAGAGAATTCTTTTGTTCAGTTTTCGGTCATGACAGAGTGCGTATTTATATTCACAACTTGCAATGTCAAGGCAATCTCAGCCTTAATTGTAACGAACAATATAAGGAAGGAATTGGTGGTCATGATAGTAGCAAATTATGAGTATCAAATCGCAGCAAATCAGAGCACAAAATTAATCCCAATTAATAATATTGATTCTTACCATTTGAAGAGATATTGCTTCTAATTATTATTATATAATTAATTTCTCTATCAGAACAAAGGTAGAAAATATTTGAGTTATTGGACTCATGAAAATTAATAACAAATTGGGCTCTTCCTCCTTTTTTTTTCTTCTTTTTTTTTTCTCTTTTTTTTTTCTTTTTTTTTTCTAAAGTTGATGTTTGAAAATCTTTTTGAAGAAAATTTTGTTTCACATTTTTTTATTTTCCATTAACTAAAAAACCTTTTTTTATTTTTTTTGAAAATAAATTTATTCACCCGGACGAAATTGGGTGTTTACAGAGTTGACTAGTTGTTAGTTTTTCTTACAACTGGTTATAGGAGATTTTTTCTGTTTCTACGTACCAAACCTAGCTTAGCCTATATAAGGCTTGTTCATAGACAAATTCATTATTTACAATACAAGTTCCTTAGTATAACTTTCATTAATAGTAAAAGCTATAAAATAGGTTTTGCAGTTTAGGGTTTTATTCATTAATTTTAAGTTTTCTTGTTGCCTCAGACTCCAAATTGAGCTAGGTTTCAAGAACTTTAGAATCTTTATTACTTATGCACACTTTACAACAATTCAAGTTAGTTTTCCATGCAATTTTAATCTCTTACATTGTTTTACTAATTCATTTATTGTTTATGCCTTTACTTGATTGGTTTTTGTTCATTGCACATTTACAATTCAATGTCTTACAAATGGTTCTTTACTTCTAAATCAAAATTCAAAGTACTATTAATGAACACTTGGTTTTCACTTTTGCAAATTACTAGACTTAGTTATGGATTCATGTTGATGTTTTAGTGATTCTAAAGTGATTGCTATACACCAAGAATTCATAAATGAACCTTGTCTAGCAAGAGTGAGACCTAGTGAACATGAATTCAACTTGGTTTTCAGTTTAGACAACTTTTACATGATTACGTTACTTCCTTTACACACTTTCATTGATTTACAGTTCTACACTGATTTACTTTTCTGCAAATAATTTTCATTTTTGTCAATTAGTTTTAATTTGTTTTTACATTACACAAGGCATTTTACTCAATTAAACTATGTTCCAGTTCTTAATTCCAATTTGACAAGCAAAGTAGGTAATTCATTTTTGTTAGTTAATATTGTTAATTGGAGTTTTAAGTTTTAGTTTGGTTTGAATGTTGAATTATGATTTCTGCTTCTAAATTCAAGTTCTGATTACTATTATACTATTGTTTCTATATTAAATTCATGTCTTTAAACTCAATTTCAGGTTTAATTCTTAGTTTTTAGTTCTTACCTCTTTAGTTAGGTTTTCTAGTTTGATAGTTTGCTAGCTTTAGGAATTTGGTTTTGCACTTGTTATTTTCTATAATTCTTTATTTTAATGTTCAATTAGTATTGTTTCTAGTTTCAAGTGAATTTTTGTTAATTTTGAGTTGTTTAATAGATTTTAATTTATCACATGTATATCTTTAATCATTCAAACACGTTCCATTCGTTTGCAATTTATAATTCACAGTTTCATCTCATATAGGTATTTTGTCAAACACCTTGTGCAATTTATATTATCTCTCAGGCATTTCATCAAACAATGTCATTCTTAATATTTCTACATCATTTTAGGTAATTGTAGTGATCGTAACATGTTTCATTCATTATTCCATGATATTATACACCTTCACCATTCATCTCACATCATTCTGCCACAATGAACATTGCCACAGATTTGCATATGTTCTTTCACTATTTTTAGTTTATTTTCTTAGTTTTATTTTATCATTCTAGATAAGTTCTTATTGTTTACATATTCCCCACTCATTGTATTGTTTTCTTGGCCAACTTACACAAAATAGTTACTCAAGAATGGATTTCCTTGATTGACACCGATGGTCTATCCAACACTACATTAGGGAAATTTTTGAATTTTTGCTTGAACTTGATGCGACTATATAGGTTCAAAAGTGCACTTCTATTTTTCAATGAAGAATATTTTGTATATTGTTCATTGATGTTGTTAAGTGGGAGCTAGAGGAATTTGAAGGGGTGGAAAATGAATTATAAGTTTTGAAAATGTAGAAGGAATAAAAAAGTAAATTAATTTAATGATAATAACCTATAATTTTAATTAAAGAATTAAAAATTAAAGAATGCAAGACATTCAGATTCAAATTCAAATGTTATACAAAAATAACATCACATATACAAAGGAATAAGAATGTTAATTATGCAATAACACCCAAACCAAGACTTACCATAAAATCAACAAACTTTAAACCAATGACAAACAAAAATGAAATAGTGACTAAGATCTTAGACAAAAACAACATAGATACACACGATTTTAGATTTAGATTTAGATTCAAATAATATACAACAACACTACATATACAAAAGATTTCGAACGGTAATAATAAAATATTAAAAAGATTTGGAAAACAAAAAGAAATGTAAAATAACACAAACAAAACAACACAAATAGACACAATTTCAAATCGTAAAAGACACAAACTTTAAGTACTTAAAGAAAAAGATCTAGAAAATGAAATAAACAGTTCAATCTTAAACAAAAATAACAACACAAAAACACACGATTTCAAACTCTAGTGACAAAAAACACAAAATTTAACTGCTTAAAGAAAAAAAAATTGGAAAACAAAAGACAAATGTGAAATTGCAATGAAATGAAAGTCATATCTAAAACAAAATAACAAAAAAAAAATCAAGTGATTTCAAACCTAACCATTAAAAAACATTTCAATGTTAGTACTCTTACCGATTATTTTCCTTAATCAGTGTTGTAAACTTGTCATCGTGGATAAAGAATAAAGAAGACACTATATTACACAAATTGAGAGAACAACATTCTAAGATCAAGAAAAAGAAGAGAATGATAAGAAACAAAAAAAGCATGAGTAGTGGGTTAATGACATACGGGGAACAAAGTGTGAGTGGGAAGAAAAAGGAGATACTAGAAGTGTGTTTACATTAGAGGTAGTTTGATCTTTATATTGTGGGCCCCACACTTTTGACAAAATAGACACAAAGCATGTAATTGTAAAAAGAGAAGGAAAGAGAAAGGAGCTTAGCCGTAGAGAACACGAGAGAAGCTTTCTCTTCTCTTAAAGAAGGGGGTTTGCGGGTTTGCACCCTGAAGAAGATGTACAATCAGATTTATAGGATTTGTGGGAAAATCCTAGCACATAAAGGGAAACAAATAAATATAGGGAAATTAGGGATTAACATGAAATTAGGGATAAGAATTGATCACTGCACCTAGGCAATGATCCTAATTAATGCCAACGGTTAAAATATCCTAATTAATGTCATTTTGGGTTTCGGTAGGAACATCTATTCTGTTGTTAAAAACTCCCTCACTTTGAATAGACTATGGCGTCTGTGCTTGATTATTGTTGTTGTAATCATCAAAGGCTTGACTTCCTATGTCAGTGCTGATATGTTCATTTAGGAAGTCCCTGCTGGAGTTGCTTTCATTTTCCTCTTCATGATAGATCTCTATTTTGTTGTCGGGATGCTTATAAGGAAAAACATCTTCGTAGAATATGACATTTCTGCTTATAAAGATTTCTCTAGTATGAATATCAAGAACAATATAACCTTTGATATCGTGTTTATATCCTAAGAAGACACCTTTCCTAGCTCTAGTAGAGAGTTTATTTCTATTACTTTCAAAAGTATAAGAAAAGCAAAGGCAACAAAAAGTCTTTAAGTTTAAATATGTAGGAAGAACATTATGGAGTAAATCATAAGGGGTTTTTCCCTTTAAGAATAACGGAGGGCAACCTATTTATCAAACAGACAACATGAGAAGAAGCATAATTCCAATAGGCTTTGGGAATGTTAGATTGAAAGATTAAACTACGGGTTTTGTTCAGAGTATCTTGATGTTTTCTTTCCACAACAGAGTTTTGTTGTCGGGTTTCAACATAACTCTTTTGATGTTCAATACCATGATCATTATATAAAGCATTAAAATTAAATTTAGGGCAATTATCAGATCTAACCGTCTTGATGGTCTTGTTGAATTGTGTTTTAATTTTCATAATAAAATTTTGTAGTAACTCCCTAGTTTGGCTTTTGGCATTCATTAGGAAAATCCAAGTGTGTTTACTATAATCATCCACTATAGTAAGAAAATACATATGCCCATGAACATAATGTGTTGGCATAGGACCCAATATATCACAGTGTATAAGATCAAAACAATTAGTAGAGTAGGAAATACTTTGTGAAAAAGGTAGTTTATGCTGTTTGGAAAAATGGCATACATCACAAATAGTATGATTAAGCATCTTAACATAAGGAAAGCTCTTACATATTTGTTCAATAACTTTGTGTCATAGATGGCCAAGTCTATAATGCCACAAACTAATATCAATGCGTTTAAGGAAAGGATAGAACTAGAGACAAAAGTTTGACTAAAAATAGGAAAACTCTTGAGGTAGTATAAGCCTTTGCAGACACTAGCATGCCTAATCGTCTTCGATGTAGCATTATCCTGAATCTAGCAAATCTCAGGAAAAAAAATAGTGTGAAGTTAAAATCTTTAGTCAATTTTTGAACAGATATAAGGTTAAAAGAGAATTATGGAATGTATTAAAAATTATGAATTTTTCAGAAAATTGAACCGTCCCAGCAAATTTAGCAGTAACTAAGGAATTATTTGGTAATTTAACAGATATAGGCTTTATTTTATAGAATGTCACAAAGACAATTTTCTCATATGTCACATGATCAGTTACCCTTGTATCAAGAATCCAAGGAAAGGTTACCTGATTTTTCTCCAGGAATATTTCTCTGAACCTGATTCACGTTGTGAGGTTAAGAGTTGAGAACAATACATGTGTTTTCTTTAGGATGAAGATAATAGGGGCTGGATGGATTCAGTGATTGATTTGTGTTGTTGGTTTGAGTGGACTGGTCGGAAGACTGTTCCATTGGGCTAAGGAACACCACGAATAAGGATCAATAAAATTGAATTGGATTATCAGAATGAGTTGCACTAGAAGCGAAGTGCATAGCCACTAAGTAACTCTTGATACCATATTGTGGGCCTTACATTTTTGACAAAATAGAGACAAAGCATGTAATTGTAAAAAGAAAAGGAAAGAGAAATGAACGCAAGGACGTTTTGCTAATCTTTTATTTTGTATATCATATTCTCTTTCATATGTACGATGAGATTTATAAGATTTGTGGGAAAACCCTAACACAAAAAGGGAAACAAATAAATAGAGGAAAATTAGGGATATGAATTGATCACTACACCTAGGCAGTGATCCTAATTAATGCTAACGGTCAAAATATCTTAATACTTTAGAAAGACATTTAATTTTTTTCTTTTCGTTTTTAGTTTAATTTAGTTTAATTTATTTTATTTATTTTTTGAATTTTTTAAAATTATGTGATTGGAACATATGTCACAAATTTTCATTTGTGCTCTCTCAATTGTATATATTATTACTATTATAGATTGTTATAGATAGATTATATATATATATATATATATATATATATATATATATTATTTATATTTTTTGAGTAAATATTTATATTATTATTTATAAATGATTTAGAGTAAGGAATTATGTAAAAAATGTGATAGTTATTTATATGAAATTGTGCCCTCTCGGATGGAGAAGATCTCCAATAAACCGAGGTAGTCAATAGGCCAAGGAATCAGGTGAAAATTCAAGTCATAAATTACGTCTCCACATAGTTGAGGTCATTACAAGAATCCAAAAGGATGTCTCCACAGAGCTAAGGTCATTGCAAGAAGCCAAAAGGATGTCTCCCTAGGACCGACGCCACTGAGGGTAGCTAGTTGATGGTTCAAGATTTGCGAGGATGTCACCCTAGGACCGACCTCCCTATAGGAAGCTAAGATTGAGGGGAGAATATTCGAGAATATAAAGGAGAATCTTGGAGAAAAATCTCATCTACATTTGATGAATATAAACTAGATTAGGAGATTTATTGTTATTATTTACTAATTACCTTTTGATCAGGTTATTTGAAAATATTTGATTATGTATATCTACAAAAATTATACCCGACTTGCTTATAAATAAGAGTATTACTTTCACGGACAAGAGGAGAATTATTTTGGCATAAGTGAGTCATTAGTTAAGGTTAAAATAATTCTTTCTGTCTTTGGTCTAAGATTATTTTACACTTAGAACATAAATGTTTCTTATTTTTATATGAATTTACAATAAGATATGTATTTAGCTGAATAGTAAAATGTGACAAAAAAACGTCTTGAATTAAAAAAAAAAAGGAACTTGGGGGCACCGTGACATTTATTTTATTCTCAAAAGAATATTACCCTAGATTCATATATATTTCCATACAAATATTTAGTAATAGTCAAGTTATATAATTAAAAAACCTTTACAATACACGAACAAATTTAAAAAAAAAAGAAAAAAATAAAATATAATATTTTACTACATGATTAATGAATTGTTTAGATAAATTTTTCTATAAGAAAAATAAATAAATTTCTTAAATTGAGATTAGTCATACATAAGTTAATTTGTAAAATCAATCTCTTCTATAAATTTTCTAAATTTTAGTTTTGTGTAAAAAGTGTATTTGTATGGTTGATAAAAGTATAAAAAATATAATAAAGATAAAAGTGGTGTGATTTAAGATAAATGAAAATGAAATAAAATGAAAGGGAATAACAGTTAAATAAATAAACTGTTTTTCACAATTTAGACATATTCATTATGTAGCCAATAATATCGTTTTGCATGTTTGTCTTCATCAATATTCTCAAGAAAAACAAAATTGGATAGAATAATTTTATTTCAAAACTTTCTTTTTCACTTTTGTTTTCTTCACCTTCCTCCTCTTAGACAAACAAAAAGTATCCATTAAAGATATTCTCATGTGTTTTCAATATAAAATATAACCCTAATAATGTATATCATTATGTACATCACAATAATTATGCAATTCATTATTATTTTTCCTTTAAGTACATTTTTGCTATTGTAATTAAACTTTATTAATTACACTCGTAGGTCGTACAAAACACCTTTTCACATAGGCACAATGAACCCCTCTTAATGATTTTATTTAACAGGGATTTCTTTTAGTACTTTTCATTCATTCTACCTAACAAAAAATGTTTATGCCAATAACTGTTGTTGACAAATAATTTTTCACATTCATTGATCTGTAATCAATTTGCCACATGTTTAAAGATAAAATTGTTTACTAATCATATTGTATAGTGTATTATGTCACAAAAGAAAAAAAGACCTTGGGGGTATATTTCATTGTTAAATGGAAATGGTATATAAAGAGTTTATTTGAACACAATTTTCCGTAACATTTTTGAAAGAAAAAATAACAACTACAATTTCATAAAGGGTTAAATATGTTTTGGTCTCTTAACTTTCAGTGAATTTTAGAATTAGTCTATTTCAAAATTTTGGACCAATTTAGTCATTTATCTTTCAAAATACGTGAATTTAATCATTTTAATCAAATTTTGTTAAGTTTATTTGATATTTCAAACGTGTTTCATAATAGTATTTGACTTAACATTAAAGCAAAAATGTGTCAAACAGTATAAACAACTCAAATACGATCCTGAAATACATACGAAACATCAAATAAACCTAATAAAATTTGATTAAAAAGACTAAATTTACGTATTTCGATAAATAAAAGACTAAATTGGTTCAAAGTTTCGAAATTGACTAATTCCAAAATTCACTAAAAGTTAAGTGACCAAAAACATATTTAACCATTTCATTAACTTAAGTTTAGTTTACATATAAATTAATTTATAAAAAGTTATATTTTTGTCTAAAATCTTAATAATAGTGGTCGGCTGTGACGTCATGCGAGGCGAAAAACGGGTTCATGCAAGTGTTTGCCTGCGACGACTCCAACTCTGGTCATCGTCATCGTCGTTGGTGGTATCATGTTCAGTCATGGAGAGTAGCCATGGTGGTTCTGGAAGCAGTAGATTCTGGGTTCATGAGCAAGGTGAAGAACCTTAAAGGGTTTTTATTTTTTGAGAAAAGAAGAGTGAGTTGGGTTGTATTCACCGCTCTCTACACCTCCTATTTTTCTATCCTTCTACCATTGACGTGAATCAACCGGATAGAAGAAAAAGGAGGTAATATAGTTTTTAATAATTTTCATAATTTCAACTCAAGAAAAGAAATAACAATTGTTGATTTGGAGCGGGCACTAAGCATTTTTTTTGTTGCACAAATTTTAGTTTATTTTTTTTTTTTTTTGTTGTTGAAAATAATTGTATGAATGAGATGTTACAGGACCTAGAATGTGGACAACTATCTTTATAAGTGGTGGGGTGAGTTTTATTGCTTTTTTGGTGAGTTTTGGTTGTTACAATTTTAACTATAATCAGTCATTAAGTAGTGAGATTATTATTAGCTTAATTGAGATCATTATTAGCTTAAGTGGGATGTAATTGTAATTAATGAATCCATTGTAATTCTGAAAGTTAAAACAAGTTTGAGTTTTATTTAGAAAATTAGAGTTTATCTCTTTTATTTTAGTGACAGAGATTCTCTTAAGTTAGTGATTCAAAAACCTTTTGTTGTATTAAAGGACTTTCCCATCTTTTATGTGTTGTGTCCCTTGGAAAGAGTAATTATTTTCTTCCACCTTTTATTCTTCCTTCACCCGAATTAAAAAAAAAAAACTCACTTCTGTTTAGATTTTTCTTATGGTCATATCTTTCGTTCTACTCATTCAAATTAAGGGATTATTAAGCTTAAATTGAAGTTCAGAATGTGGACTTTCACTTTGTTTTGTAATCATCTCAATTGGAGTTTTATATGTCCAGATATCAACATTTCTAAAATACTGTCCAACCTAAAGTTTCAACCACTTTCTAACCCACCATCTCACTAGTTTTCTAAATTCCTTACAAGGTTCTTACCCTAAAGATCCTAAGTTAACTCTTGCGCAAATGGATTTACATCAACCATTGTTCTATTTTTTTCACAAAATTTTTATTTTAATTAAAAAAAAAGTGAATCAACATGTGGCTAACACGTGATATCCCTCAGTAGTTTAAATTTTGAATTTAAACACCATTTACCACGTAGAATAAAGTTTAACATGTTGACAATTAGAAATTAAAATCAATGTTTGTAAAAGTATAAGGATAAAATTATATTAAAGTTTTCACCATGAGCCATTTCAAATTTTACATAATACTTCGATGATCAAAAACATATTTATCTCTCTTAATTTTTTCCCCAAGTTGACATTAGTTTGTAAAATGTGTTTCCTTTTAATTTAATTTTTCATGTAAAAATTTGTGATAATCTTTAAGTTAAGGTAATTAGTATTTTTATTTTTTTTTCGCTTGATTTCAGACTTTTTATTTATAATTATTCTTAAATTTATAATTAGGTCCCGATTGAGAGCTTATAATTGTTAGTTTATTCTCAAGTAATTAATTTGTAAATTGTATTCATTATTATGTTGATTCCATTATTTAAAAATATAGTTACTCGAATAGAGTTTCTTAATAAACCACATTGATTGTATAATTAGTATTTAATAGTGATTAACGTCTTTACCAACTTTTTTTTTTTTGGTTGTTGTCAAAAGTGAAGTTAATGAAAAGCTCTCAGTGACCAACAAAAATTTCTTTAACATTTTCATAGATAAATATGATGATTTATCCTTAAATTTTTTTCGTATATAATCTTTTTTTCAAGACTAAATTATCCTATCTTTTAATCCTATCCATTGAACATTTTACTAATATATCTAATAGATAAGAATGGTGATACCCAGTGGACCACTTACATGATGTTCCACCATAGAATTCACATTTTTGGTACAAATCAAATTTGTTTATTTGATTATTAAAACAAAGGTTCTCTGAAGTACAATAAGATTGGCACAAAATCAATGAAAAGCATAGACATAATTTCCCCACCCTTTGTCCATTCAAAGTAGAATCACACCATGCACCAATATAGAAGCATCCAACATTGTTATAATGTAATTCATAACTTTATTGAGCTATATTGCCCAAACTTCTCCCAAAATTTTCCAATCAGGTTACTTCTTTGATTTATGACTATCTAGTTGAAATTACCCCATAAAAGTTCATATTTGCCATAAGAGTTTATATGTAATACCAATAATTTTAATTTTATAATAGTAATTATTTGTGTGATGGTTTTAATAAAAAAATTTAAAGAAAAAATATCAAAGTTTTGATTTAGACTATGGAAACAAAAGTTTTAATTTTTTTTAATTACGATTTTTAATACTTTTTCAAAAATGGAAACTCAAAATGATAATACTTATCATTTTATCTCTTATTAATAATAATAATAATAAGTTTTACGGAAGTTAGATAAACACTCAATTTATTAAATAAAAATAAATAAAAATGACCTGGTCTATAAATAGGCCCACACCTAAATTTCTCTACACAACTCTTGCTTCCTTCTCACTTAATATTTATTCTGGATGTGTTGGTTGATTTTAAAACTGTATTGGACTAATGTAAATGCTATTTTTACAATTTTTCTTTTGGAAATTTCTCCAGTTTAAGGGATATTCTATCAGAAATATTGATAGAATATTCTAGGTTGATTGTCCAATTTTACAAGAATTATAAACATAAACCCCAAAAATCTGCTTACACGTTTTCTAAATAAAACAGTTAAGTGACCATACATCCAAAATTAAGGAAACACAATACTGTCATCTAATGCCTCAAAAAATAGCTGCTTGATATGAATCGAGTAGGTTTAGAACCTACAAAGCCATAAATCAGGTTTAGTGATCCACTTAAACTGGAGTACAAAAGACAATTCAAAGTGTTTAAGATGTCACAAGAGTGATCAAGCCTCCATAACTTAGAAAAATTCTTAAAGAATCCAAGAGAAAACTCTCAATATTCTATATTTTCAGAAAGCTTTCATTCGAACCTGATTGCGTGATACAATGAGCTTTGCACATGCGTTGCCAAATTTCTTCTTAGATGCAAACCTTCAAAACTAACCCTCGCTAAATTTCATCACACTGTAATAATTGAAAGATGGATTCTGTTGTTGATACTCCAGTGTTCTAAACTGAAAATGATTGTGAGTACAACACAAACCTTCTGCTTGTGCTTCTACTGCTTCTCTGACATTCTGCAAAATTATTAAGAAAAATATTTGTCCCGAGCCCACAAATACACATGTCTTGACACTTAAACCTATTACACCCAAAGGGAGTGAATGTTAACTATTTCTAAGTTTGTAATAAACCTCACAGAGAACACACCTTGAATAGTTTTAAGTCTCTCATACCTTTTGGATAGAATAATAATCAATAGCTAGAAATTTTTGCTTTAATGAGTCGACATTGTTAACAATTCATGGATAAGTGAGAGCCCTCTCCACTCTAAATTATCCAATTACCACCATGCGTCAATTTTTTTCTGCTTGTTTAGTATTGCTGATTTGTCAACAGTAGATGGAACAATTACCTTGCATAACAAAAGGAATAAATCCTCTCATGCGCATGACAAGGTCATGTGAAGATTTAGGAGAAAGGTAAATACAAAAATCTTAAATAAGATCACGTGACATGGTACCTATCTCTTGAGTGTCTATGTCATGAAAATCTCACATGATACGAGAAGATCTATTCTGCATAAATTACAAGCTTCACAACCATGGACCAGCAGAAACCATTATCAGGAGTATTGAAAAAGTTATTGTTCTCCAAGCAGTAACAAGTTCAGTCCAGTAGGCTAGCTAAAACAGCAGAAGGGGTCTTCCCATTTTGTTTGGACCTGCATATAAATGTGGCTTGTATTTTTAAATATTCAGTAAGATCTGATAATAGATGAATGTATATATATATATATATATATATAGATATATATATATATATATATATATATATATATATATATATATATATATATATATATATATATATATATATTAGCATAAATTGAGGCAATAAGAAAAGTTCCAGATATACACTATCCTACTGATTAATGTGCCTTGTATTTTTAAATATTCAGTAAGATCTGATAATAGATGAATGTATATCTGCTAGCATAAGTTGAGGCAAATAGGATTCCAAATATACTATTCTACAGATAATGTCTCATACATAGTTCAACCTGCATGCCAGCTCTAAATTAATTCCATGGTTGGGGAAGCTGGTTGGTATCAATAAAATAACGAGTAAGCTTCATATTAAAACTGATAAGTAATCATATCTTTATGCGGAAATGTCTGTCTAAAACAACATATCTGAGGTTAATACTTCGTCAATTTTCTCTAGTAGTCAATACAGAGTGGTATAAACTGGCTTCTGCACTTTTCTAAATAGTTTCTTTATTTTTAACTTCAAGCTATACTGCTGTCATTAACTACTAAGACTTCTTGGTATCACACTTTGTCATTCATCTGTCCTCCAGGATAGAAACACAAATCTTGAAAAAACAAAACAAATGAATATGCCTAAGTGAATACATTAATTTTCACAGTGCTGCCAGAATGAATGTCTTCTTCAAACTTTGGAAACCATGTAACTCAGCAAAATATTATAAATCTTTTGAAAAAGGGAAGAAATTGACTTTTCTATTTCATTTTCAAAACAAACAGAAACCTCAAAGCTTTGGCAAAGTTGGCGCTCTTAAATAGTCTACAAACGATAACTGATGACAAAGTTGAGATTTCACTACTTTATCTCCGTTAGTCTCCAATAAATAGATGAAAAGAATAAAAATGTACAAAAGGGAGGTCAGGAAACAGTTATAGAGAAATAAATAAAGAATAAAAAACTAGGGAGCATACTGATTAATTAGAGTGTTTCTAATTTTATAACTTACCAGATAGAAAATTAATTTGATTTAAAAACTTTTAAGTTGGTTTCTCGTGTAGTATTGAGTAAGCAGCATGTAGATAGTAGTAAATTTTGGTTAGAAGGAAGAATTGAATATGAACACGCATGGAATTATGCTTCATTAATGTAGGGTTATCAAGTTTATTACCATATTGGCTCTTATGAGTTTCGATCAATGCCAACACATTCCTGAAATGCCAAACTCCTTCAGCAATCACTACCAATAATCACCACAAGAGCATAATCCTTCTGAAAAGTGGTGAAACCGCTTTGAATCTCGGATAATGATGGTACGCCTCTCTATCAGTGAGACAAATTTTGCAGTGTTATGGCAATCCCGACATATTCTGAGATTTTTTATAATAACTAATGGCTTATCAGCATTACAAACCAAAAGTCCATAGGCTAGTGCTATCTTCTCACTATGTTTGTTAATCATATCTTTTTTCACCTCTACATCAACATCATGTAGAATGGATTCAGTTTCAGAAACAAAACCAACTTCTTGAATTCTTCTCATAGTCTCTTCCAGCTTCTTGTGTATTTTGTCTGAATCAGGGTGAGAGTAATCATCTACCAAAAAACGGTGAATTTTATTCCCGTGCTCAATAAAGCTGTATCCAGGGTTTCTGGTAAGAACTTTAGTCTTCATTAAAGCCCTCACTTTTGATGCATCACTCCACAGACCTGCAGCAGAATAAATGTTGGAAAGCATGATATAGTTTCTAGGGTCTGAAGGATTTAATGCAATCAAATTCTCTGCAGCTTCCTTCCCAATACTGGTGTTACGATGAACCCTACAAGCACCAAGAAGAGCACCCCAAACTTCACAATTTGGCTCTAATGGCATGTTCTTTATCAGCTGATGAGCATCATTGACTAGACCAGAGCGACCTAGAAGATCAACCATACATGAATAGTGATCCAATTGAGTTTGAACTTTGTAAACCTCAGACATGATTTGGAAATAGTACTTTCCTTCCCGGACAAGCCCTGAATGACTACAAGCACTTAACAGATGAGTAAAAGTAACATGATCAGGCTCCAAACCTTCCCTTATAGACCTTTCAAAGAATTCTATTGCTTCTTTCCCCCGCCCATGCACGGCATACCCTGCAAGCATAGCAGTCAATGCCACTTTATCAGGCTTGCTTATCTCTGCAAAGACCTTGTGAGAAACACTCAATTTCCCTAACTTTGAATACAAGTTCAAAAGAGTAGTCGCAATTGTTATATTTTCATCAAGACCACAGGTGAATACTACACCATGCATGGCCTCTACCAATCTTCCCCAATGTAAATTTTCACAGGCTTGAAGCAAGCTCACCATTGTGGCTTCATCGGGAAACAGTCCATTTACCCTCATCATATTAAAATAATTAACAGCTTCATTAGGGATTCCATTCTGTGTCCAAACAGCCACCATTGAGTTCCATGACACCATACTCTGCTCCGGCATTGCCCAAAACAGCTTGAAAGCAGAGTCAACACTGCCAAACTTCCCATACATGTTAATAAGGGCATTAACAACCTTCACCTCCAACTCCATACCCAATTTCATTACACAACAATGAAGATAGCAGCCCTCATCTCGGGCTTTAGAAGAAGTACAAGCCGAGATAATAGATATCATTGTAAGCTCATTCAATTCGAGTGCCATTTCAGACCTCATTGTAGAAAACACACTCAGACAATTACAAAGGTCTCCTCTTTTAGAAAATCCAGAAACCAAAGAGTTCCAAGAGACAGAATCCTTGTGGGGCATTTCATCAAACAGCTTCTGTGCATCTGGGACGGACCCCTTGTTAAGATAACATGAAACTAACTGATCACCAATGAACCCATCTCTGTAATCCAGAGATTTGACCACTCGGGCATGAATGACCCTGCAACAGGAGACAGAACATGAAGATTTCAGAGTAAGGAGTAGAGAGGAAAGAAGAGGGTCACAACAATATGATGAAATGGAAAGGGACCGAAGAGAGGTTTCTAAGAGAAGGGAACAACATTCAGGAAAAGGAGGGAACAAAGTTTGGAACGTTATAGGTTTTAGTCTATGTAACTTAGGACCCAAGATTTTTGCATGGAACAACCTAAACATGTTACTCTCATGCAAATCTTGTGCATACGTGTGGTAAATTTTCAGAAATTTCTATTGGAGTACCATACACTATGCAATTTTAATTATATATCCTTCACTGTATTATACATGCTTTGTATCTTTCAAATAATAAATGATAATTAATATATATATATATATATATATATATATTAATGTTTTAAAGTATAATCTCTAATTTCAAAGAACTTCATCTTGTTAAAATTTTATCATCACCCAATATGATATTAGAGTTTCGACGAACGTCAAAAATAGAAAATATTGAACATCAAAATATTCTTTTGTGTTAAAAATAGTTTACCGGACGTTTGAAGAAATTGTACAAATAATTGGTGTCTACTTTAGTTTCAATTCTCAATTACAATATACTTTTCAAAAATGTATTTTTTGTTAATGAATTTTTATACGAAGTTATTCTTTCAAAATGAAAGGATATTACATCTTAAATTTGGAGAAATATATAATGCACCAAAATTGTAATTCACTTTTAAAATATTTTAGCTCAATCATTCTTGTCACTATTGTTTAATGTAAGGTCCACTTATATTTTAGCTCTAATGTTTAAGGGCTGCCCCAAATCAGTTGGGCTGGCCCAAATAGAACCAAAGACCCTAAATTGCCCTAACCTCACTCATTCTTCGCACTTTTAGAAAACAACCGCCTTGTTCCTCTCTTCTCTCCCAAAACTATGCTCTGGTAGGGTTTAGAGCTCACTCGTGCTCAAGTTAGCTCAACTACTTTCGACTCCATGTAAGTTGATTCTCAACTCATATTAGTTTTCCTCTAAGTCTTACTTTTCGTACTTCCACTAGAGGTTCACTGTGGTGACCTCGCTTTCTTTCTGTGCCGTTGTTCCAGTTCGTAAATCTGCTCCTGGAGCTACTGGGTTCATTGGCTTAAGGGTCAAAGTCTGTTATTAGCCTCTTTCCAGGTAAGGGAAGCTAAGGTTCACTTGTTCATAACGTTTTCTGCTTGCTTTGCTGTTATTTCATGATTGCATGGTTGTTATGCTACTATGAGCTTATGAAATGCCTTATTGAGTCGTTTGGGTTGTGTTTGTTGGACTGTTGTACGAGAGAACGGTGGTGAGCACTGGTTTTATCGCCCAAGCAAGCACGTCTCGCCTAGGCGAGACTAACAGAGGCTCCGTTTTGAGTGAGGCGCAGTCTCGCTCAGGCGAGGAGGGCTCGCCTAAGCCAGAAATCGCAGGAAGCCATTGTTCCCCTTTTCGAGTTCTCGCCTAGGTGAAAGGAGCTCGCCTGAGCGAGAGAACCCTCTTACCTGAGCGAGACCTTTCTGCCTGAGCGAGAAGCTGGGCGAGAATGTGTCTTGCTTTATTATTTCCCTTTGTTCTTGGATGAATGACATATGCTTGGTTGGATTACTAAGGCATGATTTGAGTGATGTTGCTTGTATGGAATGGTTCATGGGCTGAATATGATGAGTCTAGTATGGTTCTGGTATGGAATATGAATGAAGGTTGGTTATAAATGTTGGCATGAGATTGATATACTTGATTGTTGGAACATGTTGTTGGTATGGTTAGGACGTAATTCCATGATAGTTTTGTGGTGGTGCCTCATTGGTTAGGACGTAATTTCATGAATCTCTAGGTGAGATCTCATGGTGGTGCCTCAGTTGGTCAGGACATAATTCCATGACCCCTATTAGTGAGAGTTCATGGTGGTGCCTCATTTATATAATTTAGTTAGGATTCAAGGTAAGGATTGCATCCTGACACTCTAAAGAGTTAATTAGTCTCACATAGAGCGTACTGACTCAAGTGGTGAGAGTAGCAGGAGGCCTGGAACACTTTAAGGGCTAACCTTGTGTGTGGGGGAAATAAGACACTAACAATTAGCTCGGTAGAGTAGTAAAGGCCACCACAAGTGCAAGCATCCGCTGAATCCAACTAATTATATGTATCCGGATGAGTCGTGTCTTGAGTCTTAGTGTATAGTTTGCAAGTTATAACATGATTGGTTGACATATGTATCTTGGACTATGAAATTGTATGTAACTGTATGATAAATCATTTTCTACTCTAACTTATCCTTTGCTTGTTTGATTGTCATGTGTGTGGTCTTCTCTCTTTGCGATGATCATCAATTTATCGATGTGAGCAGATGCAAAAAATCCTCATGGTCAATAGGGAAATGGTGACTCTGCTACATAGCTTGGACTGGATTCCGTTTAATTGGACTTTTCTTTTAGGGCTATGACCCATGTATTGTCTTGTCTCTGGCCTCTATTTTGAATTACTATTGATCCTTACTATACTTTGTTACTGACATCGTGGTGTGCCTTAATTTTTATTTTGATTCTTGTTGGATAATTGTAAGGAGTAGTGTTTATACTCTAAGACTTTGTCTTGCCTCTTATATCATCTGTGTGACATTTCCTTTAATTAGGGTTATTAATTAAATGAAGTGTTACATTTAATATTAACTAGATACTGTATGTGAGTGCAATGCGTGCATGCCGTGATCCCATCACTGATCAGTACGTATTTGACAAGATACTGAGATCATTGCCACCAAAGTTTGATCACATTGTGGTGACTATTGAAGAAACACGTGATACAGGGTCTATGGAGTTAGAAGAGTTACAACACTCTTTGGACTCGCATGAGCATAGGTTGGTTGAGCGTAGACAGATTCAAGAGCAAGCTCTGCAAGCTCGGTTACAATCTCATGACAAGGGAAAAGGCTTCAAGAAAGGCTTCAAGAAAGGTGGTAAGAAGAAACATGGTCAAAAATGGGCTCGAGAAAAGAAAGGGAAAGAGGCCAGTGATCAAGAAAGATCACAAGAATGATGATGAGTCTGACCAAGAGAAGGAATGGAAGTTTGATAAGCGTAAGGTGAGGTGTTATAATTGTCAAAAATTCGGCCATTTTGCAAAAGAGTGTTGGAGTGGAGATGGTGCGAAGAACAAGCCAAAGAATCGTGCTCACCTAGCTCAAGATGACACTTCAGATTCGGAGGCAGTGATGCTAATGGCTCGAATAAGTTGTGAAGATGCTGCTGACACTGCCTGGTACCTAGACTCTGGGTGTTCAACCCATATGACAGGCAGGAAGGAGTGGTTTGTCAAGATGAATGAGGCAGCTAATGGAAGAATCAAATTTGCTGATAATAGGAGTCTTGTGGCAGAAGGGTCAGGCAGAGTGGTGTTGCGAGGAAATGATGGGAGAGAAGTGGTGATTGAGGAAGTACTATATGTTCCAGGGCTGAAAACTAATCTGATAAGTCTCGGACAACTCTTGCAAAAGGGGTTTGTGGTAACAATGAAGAATAATTGCCTTAGCATTTTTGACCAGAATAAACAACTGGTTGTGAGTGCAAGTCTGGCTAAAAACAGGACTTTTCGTGTTGTAATGGAAGCAGTCAAGCATCAGTGTTTTTCTATGACAAGGAATGGTTCAGAATGGCTATGGCACCTACGGTTTGGGCATTTAAACTTCAGAGATTTATCCAGGCTAAGTCAGTGTACAATGGTTAAAGACTTGCCACATATTAGAGTACCTGAAACTGTTTGTAAAGAGTGTGTGGAGTGCAAACAAACCAGAAACAGCTTCCAAGAAGTGCTACCTCAAAAGTCTGCAGCAAAGCTAGATGTCATCCACTCAGATGTATGTGGGCCCATGCAAGTTGATACACTAGGAGGTAGTAGATATTTTATTTTGTTTATTGATGATTGGACTAGGAAGGCATGGATTTACTTACTTAAACGCAAGGGTGAGGTAATGGATGTGTTCAAAAAATTCAAGAACATGGTGGAAAGGCAGTGTGGCCAGAAAATAAAGAAGCTAAGGTCTGATGGTGGTGGAGAATACACCTCTAGTGAGTTTAGAAGATACTGTGAGGATACAGGCATAGTGCAGGAGATCACACCACCTTACACACCAGAGCATAATGGCACAGCGGGGAGGAAAAATCGCATGGTGCTAAATATGGTGAGATGTATGCTGAAGAGTAAGAATTTGCCAAAGTATTTGTGGGGAGAGGTAGCTGTAACAGCCACATATATTCTGAACAGAACACCTACAAAGAGGTTAAAGGCCATCACACCTGAGGAAGCGTGGTCAAATGAGAAACCCAGTGTCAGCCATTTGAAAGTGTTTGGTTCAGTTTGCTATAAACATGTTCCAGACCAACAGAGAAGGAAACTTGATGACA
>Ga0214542_1004380_pt1 | contig 28058 bp, 18 predicted proteins | sample CNSS1metaG_FD_160096 | JGI IMG/M metagenome (GOLD analysis project Ga0214542, IMG submission 160096) | Root nodule microbial communities from cowpea collected in UCLA plant growth center, Los Angeles, California, USA - CNSS1 | ecosystem: Host-associated > Plants > Roots > Nodule | place: USA...
TTTTATGATTGTAAATTTTATAATAAAATGAAACAATAAAATTTAAAATATAAGTTTTAAAATATCAAAATTTTTATAAAATTTTATTTAAAATATTTTTAATCAAATTTTATTATTGTAAATTTTACACTAAAAATGTAATAATAAAATCTAAAATATTAAGTTTTAAAATATCAAAATTTTAATATTTTTTTAATATTTTCAATCAAATTTTATAATAAAATGTAAGAATAAAATTTAAAATATCAAAATTTTAATAAAATTTTATTTAAAATATTTTTAATCAAATTACTAAAAATTTGTTTTTTAAAAAATATTTAAAACTTTAAAAATTATATAAAAGTTAAAAAATAAATAAAGAGAATACAAATCATCAGTAAATTGATCCTATCATGTAATTAATTATTTAACTGACCCATTTTTGTAATGAAAGAATCAAAATAACCCATTTTTATAAGAAAATCTTCAAAATATCTTGCAAAAGTAAGCTATCAATCTCTAACTTTTCCTTTGTTTCTCTTATTTTGATACATTATTCATTATATATTTTTTTCATATATCAAATTATCTAAAACATCTTGAAAGGGTATAACACTTGTTTTTATAAGCTTAATTTAGTTAATTCGTTAAAAGATTATTGTTTAATTACATGTTATATTTCAATTCAATCTTCTCCGAACAAAGTTAAACAAGTTTTCAATAGACAAAAACTTTGGATATAAAACATAATTATTAATTAACAAAAATATTTGCTATTCTCAAGTTCATATTTATTAATACCACTTTAAATATTTGAAAAATGAAGTTTTGTGATTCGTAACAGTTCATCTTCTGTTCAACTTGACTAGAATGGCTCCAAGATGCTATTGGTCTCTGAAAAGGAAAAGAAAATGAGGTGAGAACTGAACTGAGGGTCATTTCCCCTTAAATTAATGCGTTGTGAAAAAAAAAATGGTGGGAGTGGGAAGTGATGAGCATGCTTATTTTGCCACAGCCACGGCAACCGTAGTGTGATGCTCGTAAAATCCAACAGTTTCAAAATAGGTATTTTTTTTTTTTTCAATTCACAAACCAATTCAGCTTCTCACAATGTTCACTGAGCACTCACTCCTAATTTTTCTTCACGATTTTCAATTTCAATGCGCGTGGTTTAAGTTTCTCTATATGTGATGTGTGCATGAGCATTTCACACTGCAAAACCGCCGAGTGTGTTTTTCTCTGGTATTGTTTGATGTTATAGGGGAAGTAGTAGGATTAGTTGTTGTTGTCTTCAAAGGTTGTTTCTCATTCACCACCAGATGTTCTTTGTTTTTGTTTCTTATGTTGTACTACTCAACACAGGGAAAATTAGGTTCAAGGTGGCCTAATCAAACGGTTTAGACTTGATATTTGGATAAAACACAAACATAGGCACAATAAACTAGCCACTCTAACTCTTTTACTCCAGAACTTTTAAATTTGAGGCTTTCTGCACCAAATATACTAAACTAACTAACTGTGAGTGAGACTCCTGGATTTGCAGAGGTGTGAGGGTTATTGTAGACAACCTTCTTCCCTTTGCTTATGCAAAGAAATTGTTTTCGAATTCAAACCTATGGCCACCTGGTCACAAAGGTAACTTCAAAGTTGTTAGGGCTCGCCCTCACCCTAGATATGTTAAATTAGAGTCGAAGTTATTGACTGTGTGTTTTTTAATCCTTAAAACAGTCACGGTGGTGAGTTGTCAAAGCAAGTTCGCAACGAATAACCTTCTCATATTACCTCTTCAGTGTAGAATTGCAAGTTAAATTGGTAGTGTTTGACACTTCAGTGTAAAATTGGCATTGAAATTGGTCGTGTTTTTTTTTTCAATATACATTGCAATGGATGAGGTTCCCATCATTGTATAGTCGGAGAGATTTAGATGTATATAACTAACCTTACCCTGTCCCATATATTCTAAGCACGCAAACGCTTGTGTAGTTAACAAGTCTCCTTTATATTTAATGGGGGGTATTGTTCTCTTTATTCCTTTTTCCAAAAACAAAACTCATCCTTTTCCTCCTTTATATTTTGTTGATTGTTGGGACTTGCAATGTTGACATTGGTATGTCTCTGTCTTTGTGCTTTATAAATAACATCTTATATCACTGATTGCTTGATGAGCTTTGATTGTACTATGTCATGACGTGGTTACCATATTTTCTTACTATCCGTATTATCTAATTGAAATCTTAGTGGCAAAACATGTCATTGCCAAAGCTGTGAATCTGCCTTCTAATCTTTGAGAAATTTTTAATTTGATGACAGTACTGAGTTGGACTTTGTACTTAACCTTAACCAGCAGAAGAGGGATTTTAGGCATTTAGCTCTTCCACTTTCAGAAACATTTATAGAAATCTTTATGCATGTTTTATGCATACACTGGTGTGTTCTTACCTGATTCTGTGTCTTTTTAGTGATTTGATTGTAGAGTGTACTTTGAACCAATATTAAGTCAACATGGTGCTATACAACAATTTATTTTTCATGAATTGGATTTTTTACATGCTTTATATCCTCTTAAATCTTTATACTAAAATAGTCAAAAGTGTAACATTGATATGTTCATACATCAATGTTGTCAATTGCGGAAGCTTGTCCATATAATATGGTGGATGTCGTTGCAGACAAATAGAGGAAGCTCGATAGCTGAATGAAAAGATATATATAAAAACATAAATATCTGCTAAATAGTACATGTAATAAACTATAGAAAATAATAACACATATCAAGATAAAAAATTTAGCAATATATTCTAAGAAATAAAATCATCAAAGTCTCAACAAAACTAACAAGGAAAGATAAACACCACACAACTAAAGAAATCCAAGAAGAAATGAGAAGGAAATGAAGTTTAAAAAAATGGATCAAGAAAATGAGAAAACAAAAAGATGTTGAAAAAACTGAAGAAAATAGATGTTGACAAACTGAATAAAGAAAACTAAAGGAAAAGAAAAGAAACATAGAGAAAAGATTTAGAAGAAAAAGGAGCAAATGGAGAATAGAGAAGAGAAACCAGAAAAAAAAAAGGAAAGAAGAGATTTAAAATTGACAGTGTTTGCAGCCGCCCATTATTTGTATGTATGTATGTGTGTGTATATGGAACATAGGAAGACAAGAAGTGTTCATATATGAATTCATGAGAGTGCATATTTGTGCAATAAGCTAATAACAAACTCACTCATTATTTTGACAAACCCATTGGAAAGTCCCTAAGCTTTCTCTAAGGTCAAGTATTTTAGTTGTGCAGTGACACTCAATAAGATTAACACAAATGACTTGTTGCGTATTCATAGGTCTCACACTTCCCTCTCCACCAGGCGGGTCTGTTGTGTGATTGGTTTAGTTCAGAAGCAGTAGGTCCCTTTACTCCTGTTTTGTTATGTCCGCATTTTGCTCCAGAACAATCCTTTCAAGGTTTTGCAGAGCATTGGTTGTGTGGGGGGCCTCCTATCCTATCCAATTGTAGAGTAATTTCCATGCCTCACAGTTTTGGTAAATGATATTAGGCTAAAATTTTATGGCAATATGTAGTTGATACAGTTATTTGTTATTGTTGAATGGTTTCACTTTTGACCATATCTTTTTCCCCTTTAACATGTTTGGGATATGATTATGCTTTTGTTTCAGATAGACCAAATGGACGACCTTGTTTTATTCAATTTTCTAGTGGCTTCCTATTTCACATATTTCCCTCCTTTTATGAGAGGATATTTATTTCCCTGATCTGTACTTGTCATCTTTCCTTTGTTTATGAATTTTTCTTTATCAATACAAAATATTTGTTATGCATTTTTTTCCCAAAGACTGTACATGGTATGATTGTAGCCTTTATTGATGATCAGTTTTCTTAAATTCACTTATTTTATTTTAGATGGAAGAAGTTTGTCTGAATAGTGAGCCATTTTTTGATGTAAGCGATGATGTTGATGTTGAAGGCTCTTCTGTAGCAGAACACGGGCTTGAATCTTTAAATTCACAACCGAAAAACCCTCCAGTTCCAACAGTGGGTCTGGAGTTTGATTCCTTTGAGGAAGTTTACAACTTCTACAATATCCATGCAAAGGAACAAGGCTTTGGAATCAGAGTTAGCAATTCATGGTTTAGATCAAAGAAAAAAGAGCGCTATAGGGCAAAACTTAGCTGCAGTAGTGCTGGTTTTAAGAAAAAAAGTGAAGCCAATAATCCAAGACCAGAAACAAGAACTGGTTGTCCTGCAATGATAGTGATTAGAATGGTTGAGTCCAGGAGATGGAGAATAGTGGAAGTTGAGCTTCAACACAACCATCAAGTGAGTCCACAGAGCAAACAATTTTACAAGTCACACAAGAAAATGGTCCTTGAAGCCAGCAAATCACAACCACCTCCGGAGCCAGTCACAGAAGTACACACCATCAAGTTGTATCGAACAACTGTCATGGATGTTGATTACAATGGTTACTCAAATTCTGAAGAAAGCCATGACACCAATTTTGATAAATTTAAATATTTGGAACTTGGAGAAGGGGATGCCAGTGCTATATATAATTATTTTTGTCGAATGAAGTTGACTGATCCAAATTTCTTTTACTTGTTTGATATTGATGATGATGGGCACCTAAAAAATGTTTTCTGGGCTGATTCCAGGTCAAGGATTGCTTATAATTACTTTAATGACACAGTTACAATAGACACAACTTGTTTGGCAAACAAATATGAGATCCCTTTGATATCATTTGTTGGTGTAAACCATCATGGACATTCTGTATTATTGGGCTGTGGCTTCCTTGGACACGAATCAGTGGATTATTTTGTATGGTTATTCAAGGCATGGCTTAAGTGTATGCTTGGTCGTCCTCCACATGTTGTTATTACTGACCAGTGCAAGCCATTGCAAATCGCAGTTGCTCAGGTTTTCCCTCATGCTCGTCATTGTTATTCTTTGCAGTATATCATACAAAGAGTTCCAGAGAAGTTGGGAGGGCTGCAAGGATACGAAGCAATCAGAAGACAGATGTATAATGCTATATACGAGTCATTAAAGATAATTGAGTTTGAATCTTCTTGGGCTGATATGATTAAATGTCATGGACTGGGAGATAACAAGTGGCTTCAGACATTGTATAAGGATAGGCATCTATGGGTCCCTGTTTACCTAAAAGATGTTTTTTTGATAGGACTGGTCTCAACTAAAGAAAATGAGGGTCTGACTGCATTTTTTGAGGGTTATGTGCATAAACACACATCCTTTAAGGAGTTCCTTGATAAGTATGACTTAGCTCTGCACAGGAAGCACATGAAAGAAGCCATGGCAGATTTGGAGACTAGAAAAGCACGCTTTGAATACAAAACGAGATGTAATTTTGAGGCACAACTCTCAAAGGTGTACACAGAAGAAATCTTTAAAAAGTTTCAAGCAGAGGTTGAGGGCATGTATTCTTGCTTCAACACAAGACAGGTTAATGCTAACGGATCTATAATAACATATATTGTGAAAGAAAGAGTTGAAGTTGAGGGGAATGAGAAGGGAGTTAAAAGTTTTGAAGTTTTATATGAGACTACAAAATTGGATATTCGATGCATTTGCAGTTTGCTCAATTACAAAGGATATCTGTGCAGACATGCATTGAATGTTCTCAATTATAATGGTGTTGAGGAAATCCCATCTCGGTACATCCTACGCCGCTGGACGAGGGATTTCAAGCAATCGTTTAATCAATTCCATGCTCCTAGTAATACTGATTCCTACAACCCTGTGCACTTGTATACCCATCTGTTTAACAGTGCTCTTCCAGTGTTAGAAGTAGGGGCACAGTCACAGGAGCATTATATGGTTGCTCTAAAAGAATTGGAGGAGTTGCTAGATAAGTTTGATATAGAGGACAGTAACTCAATGTAACTAATCAATACAAGATCCTCATTCCCCACTTATAACGATTTTACTACTAATTGACTGTTTATAACCCTCCTGTGCTTGGTTTATTCAAGATTTTGTGGTACTGATAATTGTATAAAATGAAATGGCAGTTACATATGTTTTCTTGTAAATGATTTTGGCTCTGTTGATACTAATACATAAGCACTCTCTAGCTTTTCACCTCTAAATTGTATTAGGCATTATTATAATCTTCAACCTATTCATCAGCATTTGCTCATACAGATACCCTGAGAACTTTGCTAGTTTGTTTATGTTTTTTGGGATAGAGTTTTTGCCCTCAGTGTGTCAGCTTTATGCTCCATTTCAAAATGATTTTAACAACTATTTCGTTTTCGAAATTAGTTAAGGAGTCTATCAAATTTCGAAATCTGATTTAGAAAAAAAATTATGAATTTCGAAATCTGAAAAATACTTAACCAAAATTCAAAATTCAATAATATAATTAAACAAATTTTGAAATCTGATAGTATTTTAAAAAACTTTAACTAAAAATATTAATTATATTTCGAGATCAGGTTAACATATATTAAATTATATTAAGATTTTAAATTAAACTAAATAAAATATTTAATATATTTAATCTAATTTTTTTATTAAATTAAAATATAACCAAACTTAATTAATTTTATTTTCATGTTAATTAAAATATTTAATACATTTTAATGTAAAACAAAACTTTAAGGACAAAAATTTGAAATCCCTATAACATATTCTAAATATTAAAATATTAAGTTAAATTAAATAAAATATTTAACACATTTTCTTTATTTTTTATTAAATTAAAATTAAACTAAAATTAATTGAATTTTATTTTTATGTTAATTGTAATAATTAAAATATTTATTAAATTTTAATTTAAAATAAAACTTTAACTAAAAATGTTAACCGGTTTGTAATCGGTTAACATATATTAAATTAAACTGAATAAAATATTTAACAAATTTTATTTAATTTTATAAACTAAAATTAATTGATTTTCTAATATATTAATTAAAATTAATATTTAAAAAAATATATTAATTAAAATATTTATAAAAGTTTAATATATTAAATTATACTAACATATTAATTTATAAATCTTAGGTATAATTACTGATTTGGTATCCCAATTTTTTGGTTAAATTTAATTTGGTATTCATACTTTTAATTTGTTCAATTTAGTACCCCAATCATCTAAAAAGATTCAATTTGGTCATCTCTATTAAATTGGAGTTAACACACACGTGTCAAGCCATGAAATTTTTAATTTTTTTTAATATTTTAAAAAAATTAAATTTAAAAAAAAATTAAATTTTTTTTCAAAAAATTTAAAAACTGTCACGTGTCAATTTACCATCATGCCACGTGACAGCTTACAATCATGACACGTGACACTAATAATAGTTGTTTTTAATTTAGTTATCTATTTAAATTTTTGGTTCAATTTAGTACCTAATTTCTTAAAATGATCCAATTTGGTCCTTTCCAATTTGAGACCAAATTAGTAACTAAGTTTAATTTTATCTTATATATACATGTTAAAATAATTGTTTTAAATTTATACATCAAATTACTACACCTAAATATTCAAATTATTTTATTTTTTACAAGTGTAAAAAATTACAAAGGTAAAAAATGTAAAAAATAAAATAATTTAAGTATTTAGGTGAAATGATTTGATGTATATATTAGAAAAAATTATTGTAACATGTATATATAAGTTGTAATTAAACTTATTTACTAATTTGGTCTCAAATTGGAGAGGACGAAATTGGATCATTTTAAAAAATTTGGTACTAAATTGAACAAAAAAATTTAAATAGGAGAATACACGTGGCAGTTTTTAAATTTTTTGAAAAAATTAAAAAAATTAAAAAAATAAAATAAAAATTTCACGGCTTGACACGTGTCCTGTACGGACACAGTGTTAACTCCAACTTAACGGAGATGACCAAATCAAATCCTTTTAGATAATTGGGTACTAAATTGAACAAACAAAAAATATGTGGACCAAATTGAACTTAATCAAAAAATTGAGGTACCAAATCAGTAATTATACCTAAATCTTATTTATTTTTTATTAAATTAAAATTGAACTAAAATTAATTAAATTTTGTTTTGATGTTAATTCAAATCAATATTTAAAAAAATATACCAATTAAAATATTTGTTAAGTATTAATTAAAAAAAACTAAAATTTAATAAAAAATAAGAACTAAAAAAATTAATAAAAAACACTAAAAATAGTTAATAAAAATTAAAGACAATAAGTTAAATAAAATTAAAAAAATAATAAAAAAACTAAAAACTAAAAACTAAAAATATCACACAAAATAAATAAAATTAACTAAAAATTAACAAAACTATAAGTTAAAATAAAATTAAAAATAAAAACAACACACAAAATAAACAAAAAAATAAAATAACAAAAACTAAGCCTATAAAAAAAATAAGAAAATGTATATAAAAAAATTAAAATTTTAAAAAGTGAAAAAAAAGGGAAACCTAAAATTCGGAAGAAGAGTTAACCGAATTTCGAATCATATGATTTCCATAGCCGAATTTCCGAAATCCGCTAAATTCCAAAATCGAATGTCAAAATTCGGTGAAATCTGGCGAGTTTCTCAACCGTATTTTTAAATTCAGTGAGTTTCTAAATGTGTAAGTTTCTTGACCGGATTTTAAAATCATATTATGCCTTAAACTGGATTTTCAAATTCGACGATTCCTTAAACTGAATTTCGAAATTCGGTGACTACTTAATTTATTTTTTTCTAACTCAATTCAACATGCAAGGTGCAATAAAAATAATGACAAAATTAAAAAAAAAACATATAAAATGTGAAGAAGAATGAAGTAAATATACTTACTTGTGTGTGAGAAACAAAGACAAAATGTCACTGAAAACGATGTGAAAAAATATGAAAACAGTGAGAAAGAAGAAGCTCAAAGTTCGTCGAGAAAGAAGAAGACTTTCAATAAATATACACCAAACATGGTAAATACGTTTGGTAAGCAGTAATTCCTGCTTACCTTTACTTAACATATTTTTATTTATTTTGTGAAAGGTATAATTGGCCGCGGTGAAAAGTTTGTAGGCGCATAAAAAATACTTGTAGGTGCTGGAAGAAGCCTCCTATTCCAAGAGGCAACCACAACATACAAATATTGGATTATCTATAAAATATCAAATATTAGAAAATAATATGGAAGAAGTTGGTTGGACTTCAGCCATCTTTGTCTTGTGTAGCAAATCTGTGATGTATTAACTTTAGTCATCACAATGGTTTTGTCTGCACTATAGTTAATTTAAATGAAAATTAATCAAGTTTATAGTGGATTGTCATCAATATTAGAAAAGAATATGGAAGAAATTGGTTGGGCTTCAACCGTCTTTGTCTTGTGTAGCAAATCCTTGATGTATTTACTTTAAGTCATCACAATGGTTTTGTCTGCACAGTAGTTAATTTCAATGAAAATAATCAAATTTGTCTAGTTGTTTGAGAGAAAAATTAGTTTATAGTTTACGAGTATTCAAATCCAGACGATTAAACCATATACACAATTTCATCGAGATTGCCACTGAGAATTTGTTAACATCTAAATGAAACAAATCCCACTCATTTGTTAGCGCAATAGTGCATATAATCTTGATAGTAATGGGTTTAATAACATGGGAAGAGGTTTCATGAAAATCAAACCTATAAACTTGACTGAACCCCTTTGCAACCAACCTCACTTTTTATTTATCAATAATACCATCAACATTTTCATTAATCCTAAACACCCAATTGTAGCCAACAATTCTCCTGACAGTAGGAAGGGAAGGGGTACCAAACCCCAGTTGTGATCGAGGATAAGGGTACCATATTCTTGTTTCATACCTGACAACCATCTTGGATCCTGCAGAGCCTATTTAACATTGGATGGTTTTATTAGTTAAAAATAGTAAAGGATCCACCTTTAGTTTATGAATACCAGATTTTGATCTTGCTTGCATAACATGAGTATTTAAGAACCGAGACATAAGTTATTCAACAATATGGGTAGTCTTAAGAACAATTGAATACTATGATTGATACATATTTGTCAACACCCAATTTCGTCTGGATAAAAAAATAATTTTATTTTCAAAAAATAATTAGGAAGAGGAGGAAATAAAAAAAAAAACAAAAGAGCAGTGAACATTGATTCCTACTTTATTTTCATCTCATTTTAAATTTAGTTTAATCTTGTTTTGTTTTACTTAATCTTGGTTTCTTTATCTTGTTTCTTTTTTTTTTATCTCTTTTATTTTATTTTATTTTTTATTTTTGTTTTTTATTTTAATTTTTAATTTTGATTTTAGTCATATTTTGTTTACCTTTTTTATTTTATTTTATTTTTATTCTTTTATCAAAAAATATGTATATAAACAAAATGAAAAAAAAAATAATAGAAAAAGACAAGAGGTTAACGTAAGATCTAAAGTCTCTGATAGGTAGGAGTCTCTTCATTCAAGAGGCTTCACCTTCTTTGGAGGCTTTCCCTCATTCTGTTCTCTAAAAAACAAAATCAGGACCTTCATCCTCACAATCTCAACACCACATAACCCAACCCAATACCACCGTGAATCATCATCACCTCCATAGCCTGTCAATACCACTGTGCATCATCACCACCTCCATTAACCACCATTACCGTTCCCACTCTTCTCCATTATCATCCAACGCCTCCATTCCCCAATCATAATAACTCCAAACCAATCACAAGAATAGAAACCAACATTGAAACAGAAAATAGATAGCAGAGGAAGAAGAAGGTTGAATGGCCAGAGGAAGGAGGATAACCAATCGCCGACGACAATGCCGCCGACGAGTCGAAGTTTCAAGCGAAGAATGAAGGCATCATTATGGTCGTCTCGGCTAGAGGGAGGAGACGCAGCCAGTCACGGTGTTGGTCTTAGGTGTGTCTCGTGTAGAAGGAAACAAAAGTGCAGCGTTGCCGGCTCCAGGCCGTGTCGGTGAGGGTGAGCGGTGGCACGATAGTCACGGACGTTGGTGCATGTTGCTTTGTGCGAGGCGAACTAGAGAGCGACGTAATCGTCGATGGAGCTCCCGATGTTGGTTGGCGTCGTCGCCAAAGGCTTTGGTCGGGGCGGCCGTGTGGAGTTCGCCGGAGTTGGGGAAGATGACACTTGGTCCTCACGTGCTGCATCCATGGAGGGAAGAAGAGGGTTGTCTTGGCTCCTCTTGTTTGAAGGAAGGAACCCTAAAGATGGTGATGTAAGAGATCTGGGCTGAGGCTGACCATTTCTTTGTGCACCCCCGGTTTTTAACTCATACACCCCCATATTTTATGTTTCAAGCTTGTTTCTTTTATTCATACACCCCACTGTGGTTAATCCCACATCCATAGGTCTCATGTGTGTATTGGGTCTGTCTTCTCCGCGCACCCCTATCTTTTATCTATGCGCAACTCCAATTTTTTTTATCTCTGCGTACCCCTTTTTTTCGTTATCTCACACCCTGTTTTAATTTTATGTTGCGAGTACCCTTGATGTTTACTAACCTCGCACTCCTGTCACACTTGTTCCATGTTTTACTCTACGCACCCCCTTTTCCTTTATCCCACACCCCTTTTTTAATTTTATGCTGCGAGTACCTCTTGATATTTACTAACCTCGCACCTCTACCACACTTGTTTCATGTTTACTTCATGCACCCTCACATTTACTTCATGCATCCCCTATGTCTTTGTTTCTCATTTTTGGGCTTGTGTTTTATGTTTACTTCATGCACCTCACACATTACTCATGCACCCTATTATTGTTTTTTTTTTTTTTCACTTTTATCCTTTTTTTATTATTTTTTTTTTCTTTTTCTTTCTTTTTTTTTTTTTTTCTTCTTTTTTTTTTTTTTTTTTTTTTTTTTTTTTCACTTTTATCCTTTTTTTATTATTTTTTTTCTAAAAAAATAAAGAGAGAGAAAAAAAATATTTTAAATTATAAAAAATACAAAAAATCTAAAAGATGAGAAAATATTCTCTTTTGCTTTATTGTGTCTGTCCGGTCGCCCGCACCATGTGACACTCATTTTCGAAAAAACAAAAATAATTTTCTTTCTCTTTTAATGTCTGTCCGGTCGCTCTCACCGTATGACACTCATTTTTAAAAATACCAAAAATAGTTTTATTTCTCTTTTAATGTTTGTCTGACCGCTCGCGTCGTATGACACATGTTTTCAAGTAATTCAAAAATACAAAAAAAAAAATATAAAATTTCAAAATATAAAAACATCAACGTTTTTAAACAAATATATCTTTTTAAGAACTACGTGATCCTTGATTCTCCACCGTGAGATACGTAGGAGCAAGGCCAATCCTTGTCAGGTTCACTTCCAAAAAATCAAATCATTTTCTCAATTGTTTTCCAAATATCTTTCAAGAACTACGTAACCCTGATTTTTCACTTTAAATGAGAATACGTAGGACCAAGGTCAATCCTTGTCGGGCCCAAAAAATCAAAAAATATTTTTGTTTCTTTTTAGTATTATTTGTTTCATTGTTTTTGGGGAAAATTAACATTTTGAAAACCATATCGATTTTGCATTTTTAATTAAAGGTACCGCCCTCGGGTGGGCGCGATAGGGTGCTAACACCTTCCCTATGCGTAACCGACTCCCGGATCTAAAATTTGGTTTTTCGCAGACTTGTTTTATTTTTATGGTTTTCCGTAGTTTTCCAAAAATAACTATGGTGGCGACTCCAAATCTCTTTTTAAACTTGTTTTCTTTTTGGTTCGTCATCCCGTCGCAATTTCGGTTGCAACAATATTTTCAAAAGGACTAGTTGTGGCTGGGTTAGTGTGAACAACAGTAAGAGGTGTGAGATTATGAGTGAGATTGAAAAATTGATTAGATTGAGGAATATAATCAGTCTAACTTGAAAATAATTCAGTATAAGGGAACCTATTGTCATTGAACAAAACATCCTTAGATATATAAATGCGGCTAGATTTGGATAGACACATATAACCCTTATGAGATATAAAATAACCAAGAACGACACATTCTTGAGGACGAAAGTCTAACTTGTGATTATTATATGGTTTAAAATGGGGAAAACAGGCACATCCTAACAATATCAGAAGTTATAATCAATAGATTATTTATAGAGTACAATGAAGGGTACCTAAAAGTTTAATAAGGTAGTGGGCAATTTTTTTATAAGGTTGATAGTTGTTTGAAAAGAATAGTCCTGATATTTTAAAGGAAGTGAGGCATGATGAAGTAAAGTAAGACTTAACTTAGTGATGTGCATATGTTTCTTCTCATCCACACCGTCTTGGTGATGAGTATAGGGACAAGCAACTCTATGTATAATGCTAATGTGTTTAGAAAGTTTGTAAAATATTTGAGTTCTCCTTCTTAGAAAGTTCGGAGATTTTTAATTTTGGTTTCGAATTATAGTTCAACCATTGTTTGATTTTTTTTTTGAGAAAATATTGAGAGTTTCAAATTTTTATTTAACAGAATAAAACCAAGTAAAATGAGAGTATGCATCGATAAAAGATACATAGTAAACATAATTACTGATCGAGGGAACATGGGATGTCCTCCACAAATATGAAAAAATTAAATGAAGAGAACTATAAACAATTTTAGAAGCAAAGGAAGGAAGTCTATGAGACTTTCCAGCACAAGATGTATAAAAAACAACAATTTTATTGTATAAAAAACAACAATTTTATTAGATGATGGAAGTTTACAATTAGTCATAACAATTTTTAAGACATTAGCATTTGGATGGCCTAATCTAGTGTGCCAAAGATTGTTGCATTCAGAACCAATATTAAAAGATTTAGATGAAACAATAATGGTGGTAGTGTGGTAAGATTGTGAAATCTTTGATAAGAAAGTAGAAAAACAAACATGAGTGGTGAGACTAGGAAATGAGTATATATATCAACACCATTGATACCTCTAAGGATAATTTCATTTGTTGCCTGATATTTAATAGTGCAATAATGAAAATAAAACTCAAAATAAACACCATTGTCAAGAGAAAATTTACTAACACTAAGTAAATATTTGGTAATAGATGGGACATGCAACAAATTATATAAGTAAAATAGAGAAATATTTTAAACAAGAACATCCAATACCAAGAACTTGCAAACCTTCACCATTGCCAATGTATTTTTTATCAAGAGCATCAAAGTGATCAAATTGTTATATGTTCTGTGATTCCCTTGTCACATGATATGATGCATTAGAGTCTGGAATCCAGGTGGTTTGTTCTTGAGGTGCTAAATTTGCCATCGTAGTAAAAGGAACACCTTGAGTGTTCTGATTTGTAGTTTTATCACCTAGATTAATACAGTTGTTTGGGCAAGTGAGAAATTGATTAAGAGAGTACAATAGTGGTTGCAAGACCATAGACAATAAGAAATTAATTCCATTGATAAGAAGGATCAACTCGATAAAAATAGAAGTTTGCAATATGCTCATATTTGAGGCATATTTGACATTAGAAGCTTGTAAATCTTCCACCACATCCACATCTAGTGCGTTCACGGATGAAATAATCATAAGAACCCATGCGATTATAGTTCTTGGTACGTTCTTGAACTTTTGATTGATCATAGTGTTGGGTATAGTTGATCAAAGGAGAAAGAAAATTTTTCTAAAAACAATTTGTGCGAGATTCATGAGCTAGAAGAAGCGCCTTCACCTTTGTGACGGGTGGTGTTTCAAACTTGCTTTCGATGACTGAAATCACTGGGGAATATTTCGGAGAAAGACCTTTAAGAAATGTGTCAATATATTCTTTTGGTTTAACAAGACACCTAATTACAGTGAGTTCATTGACAATGGATTTTATGGTTCTAAGGAACTCGCTCATGGTTTTGTTTTCAACAAAGGTTACTCGGAGATCAGTGTGCAGCTACCTCACACGAGCCTTGGTCTGAGTATAGAAAGGGTCATGAATTTGTTCCCATACTTGATAGGAGTGAGCAACTCTAAGGACGCATGACAAAGTTGACTTGGAAAAGGTTGATGATAACCAAGAAAGTAAGATATGGACTTGAACTTCCCACTCCTTATAAGTCGGATTGACAACTACAACATCACGATCTTCATCATTAAGAAACCTTGGAGGGATAACGGGGTTATCAACAAAGTGATGAAGATGATGATTTGATAATAGGCTCAAATTGTTGTTTCCAATGAAAGTAATTAGAATAATCAAACTTTTCTACTATAGAATTAGGAAAAACTAGGAAGGGTGTGAGCTTTGATTGGCCATTGTGGATCAATTTTCGACTCTTGATACCATATTATAAAAGAATATGGAAGAGAAAGGTAATCATAAAACTAAAACTGTATTCTTTATTTTTCATTCAATAAATAGTACAAAGAGAGTATATATATAGGCCCAAAAGCCTATACTGTTGCATCTCATAATCGAATAAGAGAGGAAAATAGAAAGAAAAAAATATAAACTAACATCTAGTTGAATGATTGAATTTTTTTACATATCTCTAATAACTAGAGGTGCAAAAGAGAATGTTGGGCTAGCAAAGTTATTTATAGAGAGTAAAACCCTATTATTCAAGGAGTGTGAGAGTATGAGGAAAGGGGATTGTTGTTAATACTATTATGGAGGGATCGAGCAACTTTTATACTTCTCTGTAAGAAGATGTGCTATAGGGTATTAGAAAGATATATCCTTTCTAGTGCCTTTTTGTTTTCGTCTTTCAGTGAGTGATAAATGATACATCTCTCATTTCTACTCAATCTTTGCCTTTTTTTTCTATTCCTATTTTATTTGTTGTTGTAGTATACATCAATGATTTGAATAGAAGAACCATGGCAATTCAAGGGGCTTATGACAAGGTCAATGAGTCAACGAATAGAAGAACAAATATTTTCAAGACTTTTGATGATACAAGAAGTTGAAAGTCCTTGAAACATCAATATCATAGCTTATAGTTCACTTTTAGCATAATTTCAAGTTGTAAGTTTGTTAGGCGAGACAAAATTCACTGGGCAAACCTTTTATTAAGTTTTTGCGAATTGTACTTGTCGTTGAGGGACTTGGATCACTAAGCGTGTGGTATTTAGATAGTGGCTGTTTTAGGCAAATGACTGGTGACCAAGCAAATTTTGCAAAGTTGAGTTTAAAGAATGAATGATTCGTGACTTATGGAGATAACAACAAAGGGAAATCCTTGGAACAAGGATCATAAGCAATGGATCCTTTCAACATCAAAGATGTTCTCCTTGTTGATTGTGGCGTCTACCCTTTGATTGTTATCAAAGAAGGAGCTCTTTGTGGTGAATCTTCCATTGCTTATCAATATGATAAATTGTGGCACTTTCCTTCTTTGTCTTCTTCCACGTTCTTTACTCTCAATTTATTGTTTATTTTACAAAAGAAATCCAAAGTAAAAAAAGATCGTAATCTTTCTGATTAGGATCGTATCAGAGAGATTTACATTACTACATTCAATTTTTTTTATCAATACAATCATGTTTCATTGGTAATGATATAAGATACAAGATGAATATTATTTGAACCTTAACCACTTTTGGCTAAACATAGATTATTATTTGGACTGGAATCACACCTGACTAAGACAAAGTATTATTTGGAACATAACTACTTTTTACTAAACAAAAAGTACTCTTTGAACACACAATCAATCCTAGCTAAGCACTAAGTATTGTTTGAACACATAGTCACTCCTAAATAGACACCTTCTTTACACAAAGTTATGATCTAAACAATCACAAATTTACTAACTAAAAGAGGATAATGTTCTATGAAATATTGATAATACTCTTGTAAGTTGTTAACAAACACAACAATGTTCTTGTTCACAATAAAACTTAAGGATTACTACAGATTACAAGAGTTTTGTTATTATTCTCGTCACTGTGAATGTTGTGAACCTTTCTTCTTCAAAAGATGTTCCATATATAAATGTTGAGTATGAAAGAGTCACTACAAATTCTTTTAATTGTTGTGAAGTATTGTGAAGTTTTTCTAATTTGCCTTTCATATGTTTGCGTTTAAGCTTGAAGATGCATTAAATGCTCTTCATGCAGTATTAAATGCATATCTCTTTTCTACAAAAGCCTTTAATACATGACATGTAGGACTAAGACAACTAATTTTTTCCAAATTGGAGTAAAGCATAAGACCTAATAAGATTGATTCTTTAGGAAGGACTATCATTCCACCTTTTAATTGTTAGCGTTGAAAAACTTTAGGTGCATTCTTCAATAGATTTTTGATATAGACATTTCATTGTAAAATTCTCTTGTAAGAAATGAAGAGACAAACATTCTTTGAAAACATGGAATAAACATTTATAAGTATTTGACGTGTACCATGAAATGCTTCAAACTACGTGTATATATCATCTATTTATATGTTTGTTTGACTAGATGGAACACTTGTTTGTCAAGATCTTATGCATATAACATCATATTTTATATTTTGTTGTTAAACACATTATCAATGCTAAACATAGGGTTTTTGCTCTAACACTATATTTTTGAGAAAAAAAAAACATTGTAAAAGTGATAAACCAACTCAAAGGTGATTCAATGAAAGTGTAGGTCAATCTAGTTCTATTACATAAATTAGCTTGGTACAAGTGAACTTTGTTATAGGTCTTATATGCATATTATAAACTTCGAAATAAGTATAAAGGATATATGGAATCAACAAAAATAGAACCTTGGTAGACTTGATATACAACTACCAAGACATATCATGGTAACCCCTTTCAGGATGATGTCATGGTTTAGAAGGAAAATCCCCAGGCAATTACATAAAAAACTTCACTTGCAATTGGATTCTCAACCACACTTCTAACATTGATGATACTCATGTTGTATTTAGCTTGTGTTTGTTATGGATTGTGTTTTAATATCTATCACATATAGTTATGCATTGAAAACTCAAGGAAGCTAACTATCAAACATGAATTTAATCGTTAGGATTATATAAGTGTGAAAATTTTCATTCAAGAGTTAGAATAGCAACATGAACACAAGATAATAATAAGAATAATAAGAACAACACAATAACAAGAAGAATAAAGAACACTAAAAAGCTTTCCATTGAAAATAATTTCAATCCAAAATATTATACTAAGAGTAGAAGAGGAACATACACATAAACAATAATTATGGAAGAAGAGAAAAATAGAAAGTGGAAGAAATAAATGCATGGATTTATGGAAGTTGTAACATCACTTGAAAGAACTTCAATTTGGTCAAGAATTCCAAAGATCATGGGAGAGAAAAATTGAATTCGAAATTCAATCAAAAGAAGATAATTAGGAATTTTTCTTATGTGTAAAAATATTAGCACATTTTTTTATGCTAGTGTCATGCTTGTCTTTCATTTATGTTTGTCATGCCTTAGCCCTCTTATTGACAATTTTTGTTTCCTTCGACTATCTTGGTGAGATGTTGAATGGTTTGAATTAGGTTTTTAATGTCTTCTACCGCTCTTTGTTTCTTAACTCTTCAATATTTACAAACCCTCATTTGTTGAGTTTAATGGGTTCAATTACAAAAAATACTATTTGGCACAAGAAAGTACGTAAACGTAAAATTTTCTTATTTCTAAAATTTTATAAACAAAATAAATTATACTTTACAATAACTTGTTTATTTAAAACTAGTTTAGATCCTCCTTACCTTCAATACTCATCAAATAGGAACCTTATTAGAAAATTAATACCTAGAGTCTTGAATAAATATTTCATATTATAAGTGACAAGGTTTTCATTTATTATTTTCTAACAAAATATTTTCTTGTCATTTTGCATGTCATTCATGTATTATATGTTTTGGTTAAGTTAAAATCATTATCCATATTTTGAGGGTCTCTTCACATTTAAGATAATTGTGAATTTGCATGAAATTCCTAAGTCATGAAGTTCTTTGCCAATATAAATAACTACTTCTGGTTAAATAGCAATTTATTAAATAGCATTCCTTTGGTAGACTTAGATATGGCATAATAACATGATCTTTTCACCAAACCATGGAAACATACATAGGACCATACATCGAGTTGGATAAAATATCAACAAATTTATCGTATTTAATATGAAGTACAAAAATTTATCATTAAAAGATAAAACCTTATTATACATTACATAAATTAAAGTGGTAGGTAGGGAGAAATTGAGATTTGTAGACAAAAGTAACTTAATGGACAACATGTTACTCAAATTTGAAAAGTGTCTACACATTATCATGTAATTATTGATCATGATTATGGCCCATGTTTAAAAACGAAGGAGACAAGAGTTGTATACAAATTTAGTAATTAAATCATAACTTTGTGTAAATTTCTTGATAAATATATAAGTGTGCACCTTGTTTTTTCGGGTATAGTTAGTTCGATCTTACACCTCTTAACCATCTATCACTAAATAATTAGAAATATAAATAGAAAAATTTAATAAGAAAATAAAATTTTTACAGTACACTTGTTATGTAACTGAAGGAAAATAGGATTGGTGGTATGTGGATGGTATTCCTACAAAAGTGTCACAATCTTAGTGTTTTAAAAAAAGAAATAAAAAAAAAGGTCGCAGGGAGCATAAAATACAAGAGTCGCATCTCAACCTTTCTTGTCTTGTCTACTCTTTTGCGTGTTTTGGTTGAAAAACAAAGAGAGTGGTTTTCGTTGTTTGAGAGACACAGGAACTAAAGCAGAAATGGCGACGACGGTTGAGGCAGAGAAGAGACCCAAAACGAAGATCGTGTGCACGCTGGGACCCGCATCGCGTTCCGTTCCGATGGTCGAGAAACTTCTACGAGCGGGCATGAACGTTGCTCGCTTCAACTTCTCACATGGGTCCCATGAATACCACCAAGAAACCCTCGATAACCTCAAAGCCGCCATGGAGAACACCGGTATTCTCTGCGCTGTCATGCTCGACACCAAGGCACGAGATTTCTATTTCTTGATCCTTTTGTACCTTTTCTTTAATTGCGATTATGTTTATATTTATATATATATATATATATATATATATATATATATATATATATATATATATATTCTCGTAGCCGATTTTTTTTTTTTATATATTTTTGAAATCTGATGTTTGATTTGATTGTTGCTGATTTTCTGATTCTGATGGGAATAGGTTGTGATCGATTGCTATTGTCTAATCTGACTGTACATGTGTTTGTTTGTGAAAGTGAAGTGTGTGAGGAATGCTAATAGTGAGATTTGATAATATTGCATGAATCAAATCTAATCTTGGATTGAGTGTTGGAGAATTGAGATTATCTAACAATCAGTTGTGACCTCCCACCCATGATCTTATTTTTTATGTGTATGTATCCATAAGGATTTAAATTGAAATTTGGATTTTCTCTGGTTTGCTGTTAAGAGGAGAGGTTTGATTCAATAAATCGTAACTATTTATTACAATCTTTCTTTACAATAAACACTAACTATAACTACGCAAGAATGATAGGGAACAAGTGAATCTGCTTTAGTAGGTTAGTGGGTTTGTAATACATTGAGTTTCATTTGGTTTTGGTTTTCTTTTTTTTGTTGGTTTTTACTCGCAGCATAAGTAATAGACATAATAAATTATTAGGATTTGTTAAGTGGTTCCTCTTCTGTTAAAAAGTACATATGAGAGGATCCAAGTCCTTTAAATTGTGTTTGTCAGAGACTCCTCGCTACCCGACATTATTTGTAAGTTAGAAAAACCAATGCAGCTGAGATTTCGTATACTTTGAAGTGCATAAGGTTATAAGAAATGAGTATTTTTGAGGTCCCTATACCTTCATGAAGATTACCATTGAGCAAAAAGGGTACTCAATTTATCAATGTTTCAAATCAATGATGGATTATATTTTATGGCTAAATCCTTTGTCAAGCTATTGTTATCATATATTGTTCCTTAAAGTGGAGTAAGACTTTAATTTCGCATAAAGATCGGCTCTTACTACTACATTGGTGCTTGTGTAAACCAGGTGCTTTTATCTAACTGAGTTGAAGCCCTTGTCCTTTTGATACATATCTCATTATTCTTGTCAAGAGGAATATTGCATGATACAATCCTTTTGATTGATATTGCGTTGGTATTGTTTGGTAGACGAGGCCAATCATTTTTAATAAACTTTCGTCCATAATCATAATTTTCTTTCATTTTATTTGACTATTTACATTGTTGTAGGGGCCTGAGATTCGAACCGGGTTTCTCAAGGATGGTAAGCCTGTCCAACTGAAACAAGGTAATGAAATAACAATTTCCACTGACTATGACATAAAGGGTGATGAAAAAATGATTTGTATGAGCTACAAAAAGTTGGCTGAGGATGTGAAGCCCGGAATGGTGATACTGTGTGCGGATGGCACCATATCATTTACAGTTTTATCGTGTGACAAAAAATTGGGTTTGGTTAAATGCCGGTGTGAGAACTCTGCCACTCTTGGTGAGAGGAAGAATGTTAATTTGCCTGGAGTGATAGTGGATCTCCCAACTTTGACAGAGAAAGACAAGGAAGATATCTTGGCCTGGGGAATTCCCAATAAAATCGACATGATTGCTCTTTCTTTTGTTCGAAAAGGTTCTGACCTTGTGGAAGTCAGGAAAGTTCTTGGAAAACATGCTAAGAACATTATGCTCATGTCTAAGGTATGTTGTGTTGTGTTCTCTTTTATGGAAAAGGAAAGTGATTCAAGATATGAATAAAAAGAAATGTTAATTATTCTGAATTAGTTGTAATATCCTTGAGATGCCTTTTACATTCCTGCTAATGTATGATATAGGATATCATCTGTCAAATTTGTTGTGTTCTTTAAAGAAACTAAACTACCTTATGAATTTCTAACTACTTGCTATCTCTATTATAATGTTACATTTAAAAGGAATGCTAACAACACTTTATCTAATTCATTCTTTTTCAGCATGCCACTATTGAATGAAATCAATGTGGGTCCTAGTAAATGATGCGCTGTCACTTCTTATTTAATGGGTCCACACTCCTTTATTTAAAGGGTCTCACGTCGATTTCTCTCAATTATATAATAAAGAATATTTTTTATGATAGTGTGTTGCTATCATTTCTCTGTATTTACTTGTTCCTGGTCACTTACGCTGTCAATTACTTCAAATGTATATGACAGGTTGAAAACCAAGAAGGGGTTGCGAACTTTGATGAAATCCTTGCAAATTCAGATGCATTTATGGTGGCTCGTGGCGACCTTGGAATGGAAATTCCAATAGAGAAGATATTTCTCGCACAGAAAGTGATGATTTATAAGTGCAATATTCAAGGAAAACCTGTTGTTACTGCAACCCAGATGTTGGAGTCAATGATCAAATCTCCCAGGCCAACCCGGGCTGAAGCTACTGATGTTGCCAACGCAGTTCTGGATGGCACAGACTGTGTGATGCTTAGTGGTGAAACAGCTGCTGGAGCTTATCCAGAACTTGCTGTTCGAACTATGGCTAAAATATGCATTGAAGCAGAGAGCACCCTTGATTATGGAGATGTGTTTAAAAGGATTATGGAACACTCACCAGTACCCATGAGCCCATTGGAGAGTTTAGCTTCTTCTGCTGTTAGAACAGCCAACTCGGCTAAAGCGGTTCTTATATTGGTTTTAACTAGAGGAGGGAGTACTGCAAAATTGGTGGCTAAATACAGGCCAGGCATGCCAATTCTTTCTGTAGTTGTTCCTGAGCTCAAGACTGATACCTTTGACTGGGAATGCAGTGACGAGGCCCCTGCGAGACACAGCCTCATATTCCGTGGATTGGTTCCAGTATTGAGTGCAGCTTCTGCTAGAGCTTCTCATGCTGAAACAACTGAAGAAGCCATAGAATTTGCCATGCAACATGCCAAGTCCAAGGGTCTCTGCCATAATGGGGATTCTATTGTGGCACTGCATCGTGTGGGCACTGCATCTATCATCAAGATCTTGACTGTGAAATGATCACCCCATTAGGAGTTCTGTTTTTTGGCGATTATTTTAGATGGTGCAAAGAGGTTTTCATCACACCATTTCGAATCTACATTGGTTGCAAACTTACGTAAAAGCAATTTATTAGGACGGGTTCCCTGCTTTTCTCATACCATATATGAAGTTTTCTTTGTGGCGAGTAGCCACCTGTTTTCTTTTATTAAGATTTTGTACGAGGCTTTTGGTGAACCAAAAAACTAACCGCCTTCTGGATTTTGAATTTTTGCTGTTTGATTGACAAGTGTATGCCTTTTCTTTGTTTCATTGGCTAACTGGGTTCTCATCCTTCGTAAATCCAGCGGGATAGGTATATTCTATTACGATGGGTTGGAAAGTGAACTTGTTTATCTAAAAAATAAAATAAAAATAGAACTTATATAAGCAAAAGAGGTAGAAGAACTATACAGGACGGGGAATGATGAGAACTGTTTCACCCTTTCTCCATTCACACTACGAAATTGAGTTTATTTTTTTGTTTTAATATTTTTCTCTGTCTATTTACCAGTTTTTGCTGGTGCCCCATATCTGTTGGTGAATCTGATTGATTATTTTTAGTTTCATCCCCTAGGTTTTTAAGAAAAGTTTGAGGTTATTTAGATTCTAGAAGTTAAAAGATATCTTGAACATGTTTAATTATAAACCAAAATATAAATTCTGAAATTATGCAAAATAAAAATGGATATTTTTAAATTCAATTTTCAGAAATAATTTCTCAAAAGTTTGTTGCAGATACAAGTTTGGGAAATCTACTTTTATGCTTTCTAATTGTTACCCTCTATGTATTTTCTCTGAATGTGAATATTGCATGACTTGTTTGAATTGTGTTTATCAATGAATGTGGTGTATAATTGGTTGAAAGTGCATTTAAATTATCTTTCGGAAACTTATGTTTGGTCTTTCAACTAAATATATATTTCGCAATTAATCCTACTTTCTATAATTTCAGTATTTATTTTAATGAAGCTTGTTCCTTTTATTGTGCTGCAGTTTTCTAACTTTACACTTTAGATATTCCGTGTATGAATCTATGAGAAATCTCAACATTATCTAGATACTAACTCAAATAAAATATACACTCTCGTATGTTAATTTTGTTTTGAATTTTTTTTTAAAAAAATATTTATAAATTTTGTTATAAAAAAAAATTGCAGAAAATTATTGTTAATTTTTTATAAAATATTTTGTATAAAACACTTTTCACAACAAATTTTGTAGGAAATACCTATAAATTTTATAATTTTGTAGGAAATAACTACCCATGAAGAAATTATCCGCTAATAAAGATTTTTAGAAAAAATAGAAGAAAGAAGTCATTTTTTGCAAATATTTTTAATAAATTTACAAGCAAAGTCCCATATAATATAAGAATTTTTAGTAGTGATATAACTACTTACAATCTTTTCTTTACAAATTAATTTTTGTAGATTGTATAAGATGAAAGTACACTTTTCAATATGAGACTCAGGAACATGCTAATAATAAAAATGTAAAAAGCCTAAAAGGTCATTTTTTTGTGTGTTTATAATTGAGAGCTCAGCGAAGGAAAAAAGAAGAGCACAACATTAGTATAAAAGTTATTTTTTATGATGACTTATTATGTCGGTTCAAATCCACCCACCATAATAGGTGGCACAATAAAAAGTATTGTAAATATGAAAGGACATTCTATATCAATTATCACTAAAATATGCATAGAAAGTAGGCACGGTGGCAAATTTGTAATAATGTAGAAAATTTTCTGTGTCGATTGTACCGAGAACTAACATGGCAAATTAGTACTTAGAAGATTTTCTATGTCGGTTGTATCTAGAACCGTCATATAAAGTGGACGCATATATTATTTTAAATTTAAAAAACTTATACTATGTTTGTTTTTCATTATAACTGGCATATGATGTTTAATTTTCTTCTTCCTTATTCTCCCAATCGTTGTACTTCACCATTTTCCACCCTCTTTAAGGACCCTTGAAGCACCTTCTCCAGTTGCATCTCGCTATCGCTTTGCCCTTCAATGGTGGCTCTCGTTCTCGTCTCCTCGAGGTCTCATTCTCCTCTCTTCGAGCACTTGCTTTATTCTTGTGGCTCCTATCACATTCGATCTGGTGGTGTCGTCGTCGTCCCTCTCTTGGTCTCTCTCACTATTGCAGGTCACCCTCCTAACTCTCTCACTCCCGCCTTTTAAGGTTTTGTAGTACCTGTCTCACATGTTCCTATCTCGCACATTTAAGCAACTCCTATCTCCAGGTGATGGCAAACTGCCAAGGGTCCAATCCCAAGAAGAATGGCCAAGCATATTCAAGAAGAACTAGGTTCATCTATGTAAGATAAAGCAAAGCTCTTATTTTCTTGGGCCATCATGGAGCCTTTTTAGTAACGTAGGAATATGTTGACCTTGTATCAAGTAGTATAGGCTTTTCTTTTTAGGCCTTGTATCATGGGCTAAGTAGTGCAAGGTTTTTGATCAACTTGGGTCAACAAAAGTCAACACTTATTGTTAATCCAATTTCCACCTAGCTTAAGCTAACCATGGGAGGTTAAGGTTTTTAACCTAGCTTGGTTGCCAAGGTGGAGGACGTCCCACTAAAAAAGTGATAGCCATTTGGCAAGCTCTTAATGGAGAGGATTTTTCGTAGGTAGTGGTCATGTGTCATGTTCCTAATGGAGAAGCTTTTTCCAAAGTGTAGCCATATGTCACTCTAGGAGTGAAGAGGATTCCAACAAGTTCGTGGCCACATGTCCTCCTCTCAATAGAGAGGATTTCTAGACTTGTACCCTTGTACCTTTGGGGGCGAAGATGATAGTTTTAGGGCTTTGTGTCTACAAATTTTTGGAGACACCTTAGCCTATAAATAGAGGTGTCTCCCCCTTGTATTTTCACTTTGAGATTTGTAATGTTATACTGCCAAAATATTTTGTGTCATCATACTTGTCTCTAAGTTAAGGCTAGACTATCTCATGTGGTCTCCTCTAGCCATCCTTCTTTAAAGTTGGCCCAACCTGTCAAGGTAACCATCAAACACCTTCACCTCACCATTTAAACCACCAAACCCAAAGCGTATATTCACGCCCAACCTTATTGCTTCCGCACTACTCCATGTCATAGCCTTACTTTCATGCTTTAGCCAAACATAACTTGAGGAAGAGTCTATCATTTGGTATCAAGAGCTTTGGTTCTAAAAGAGCTAAATTTCTTGGTGCTTACCTATCTTATTGCTTTTATTTGTGTTCCATGTTTTGTTCTTTGTTGTCACATTTTCACATCAATATATATGTTGTTTCATGGTTCTAGTTTTTTGTTCTTTCCTTGGAACCATTCGACTTTTTCTTTAAGTTTTCCATATCTATATGTGTTTGTGTGCTTTTGCTTTTCTTGAGCCATTCTTCATCTTTCCATTCGATCATATATGTTTGTTGGGTCATTTTATTTTTTAAATTCATCCATATTGTCTAAATTCATGTTTAGTCCATTATATCATTTCTTCCTAGTTTAAGTTTTAGAAAAATCACAAAAATATATGCTCATTTTGGTTTTGAAAATTGCACCATATGCATCCATTTAAGTGCTTTTACTTTACATATTTCAATTCATACATGTCATTAGATCATTGGTAAGTACTTAGGGTTAAGTTTCTCTTATGTTTTGTTGAGTTTCATGCTCTATTTTTTATTCTAATAGAATTTCTTCCATTTATGTGCTTCTTGATCTTTTTGAACTTTCAAACTGTTTTGGGTGTGTAATGGTCATAGTTTATGCTTTAGAAAAGAGATAAAAAGAGTTGTCAAAAGATTCAAAGAAAAAGGCTACAAAAAAAGTATCAAAAGAGCCAAGAAAAATGTTGAAAATCATGTGCTTAAGACCACTACCACTAACTTGTTGTGTGTGAAATTTTGTTGTAGTTTTGCTCTTTGTTTTGCATTAATTTTTAGTTTAAACAACAACTATATGTCTCGGCTTTAAGGCTAAAAGAGTGTCCATAGTGCACCACTAGCTCATTACTTGTGTAGACATGAAACACCCATTTTATATTGTAGTTATTTTTATTGTGCATCCATTCTATCGCCTTTCTTTAGGACATTCTTATTGTAAGTATTGAAATGGATAGTTTAGCCAAGAATGGGCGTTGAATTGGCTTTTTAAAACTTTGTTTACTTTTTAAAAACTTAAGACCCCTTTTCGTTGAATCAAACTAACCACGAAATCGGAAAGCAAATATTGTGGAACTGTACACTTTCAACTATTTAAAATTAACAACAACATACTAATTTGTTCATGCAATATGATTCAACAGAATAAAATATAAAATCAGTCAGTTGATATTCTGGGAAATCATGCAGAAACGTGAAATACACAAAACTCACTCAAACATCATGCTTTCTCAACCAAGATACCATTCCAATCAATATATCCAACTTAGTTATATTACCAAATGACGTGAAAACACATGCACACCTTACAAAGATTGATCTAATTGATTTTCTTGATATTTAGATGATGAACAAGATAAGGGAAAGACGACCACACAATGATTTTTATACTGGTTCACTCAATAACTAAGTTGTATCTAGTTTATTAGGACAAACTAAGCCTAATCATGCACTATATCCAAAGTTTTACACAATTCCTCCAAGATTACACTTTTGAATATACCAAAAACACCAAGATTCTTGAATTTTATAAGAATCTTATTCCCCACACTGTAAGAATCCCAGTTACAGACTTGGAATCACACTAGTAACAACACAAAAGCACAAGAACAACCAAACCTGATGGAGGATCTCCCTAGCCAACCAAACACGTGTTCTTCTAGCTTCAACTAAGCAAAAGTGCTTCAAAAATCAACCAAGTTCTTCAATCAATAGTTGCACACTGTGTAATCGAGAGGGAGAGTGTTTCCCAAATTCATATCACTATTTTTCCTACTCAAAAATCTCAATTTATATCTCATCTCTCTGGAAATCATCTTATATAGCTTGGTCATAAGTGAATTGATGAAGGCGTGACCAACCATGATACCTCCATAGAAGCACCCTCAAGAAGGATCACTAGAAGCATGTCTAGAGGGGAGTCTTCTATTCCATCACCTTTATCTTTGTTTTCCATTACTTTAGTTTGAATTCCCTAAGTTGGTTTTT
>Ga0214542_1004381_pt1 | contig 28050 bp, 10 predicted proteins | sample CNSS1metaG_FD_160096 | JGI IMG/M metagenome (GOLD analysis project Ga0214542, IMG submission 160096) | Root nodule microbial communities from cowpea collected in UCLA plant growth center, Los Angeles, California, USA - CNSS1 | ecosystem: Host-associated > Plants > Roots > Nodule | place: USA...
CTGTTAGGGATCCTCAATTACTCCATGTAAATAGGAAATCTCCTATAATCCCTCCCCCTTTATTGAATATTAATGTAAAGATATTCTGCAGTGCCTATTTAAGAAAAGGGTGTTGCAGAATCAAAGAAAGTCATTCTGAAATACAATCTTGAGTATTGGATTGAAGTATGTTTTCACATACCGTGATATTGTGACAGCATCCACATGCATGCATTGACACATAAAACAAAGTATATCCACAGCAAAAAGAATCCAAGTCTAACTCTACCATTGTTCTTCTTCCTATTCTTTTATATGAGTATTTTCTTTTGGACAGAATCCTCATCAAAACATGGTTGAACATTGATGTCATGTTTAAATTTGGATAATTTATGTCATAAGTACATTTGAGAGAGGAAAATAATAAAAAGGGTGAATTGTTTAAACTTATTTTTCCATATAAGCTATTTTGTAAAAACATATATTTATCTAATCTTTTAATTGTGTTGTATTTTTTAATTAATCATTGTTTAAAGGGTTAAATATGTTTTTTGTCCCTTAACTTTCAATGAATTTTGGAATTAGTTCATTTCGAAATTTTAGACCAATTTAGTCCTTCATATTTCGAAATACGTGAATTTAGTTATTTTATTCAAATTTTGTTAAATTTATTTGACATTTCAAACGTGTTTCATAATAGTATTTGACTTAACATAAAAGCAAAATTGTGTCAAATAGTATGAACAACTCAAATACAATCCTGAAATGCATACGAAACATCAAATAAACCTAAAAAAATGTGATTAAAATGACTAAATCCACGTATTTCAAAAGATGAAAGACTAAATTCATTCAAAGTTTCAGACTAATTTTAAAATTTACTGAAAATTAAGAGACAAAAACGTATTTAACCTTTTATTTAAAAAATCTATCGAGCAATGTATACATATTTGGAAGACAAGAATATTTGATACACAGTTGAATTGACTATTCTTCCATCCATGTTTGCCAAACCTAATCTGTATGATAGTTGATGCAGATTCCTAACCTTGGAGAAATGTGCTTTGATGTTGATTTTTCTGATATCGTAGGGTACATGTTTCAGACCGTTGAAATTTTTGGAAAGAAAGAAAGAATGTTAGTTAGTTAGTTAGGGTTTATCCAAATTCTTACATTATCCCAACATGAGAAACAATTAAATTGCAATTTAGTTTGTGGCATAACATTTTTTGGGCAAAAAATATCAATAAGAGATTATTTTTCAAAAAAAAAAAGAATTGAGCCCCTATCCCATTAATTCGAAGAGTTACAAAACTCGATGAAACATAAAAGGGACATAAAAATTGAAACGAACTTAGGTTAGACATTGAAAGAATGGTTGGTTGAACTATTAAAGAACAACATCTAACAATTTGCATGGCCAAATACATATATATATATATATATATATACGAGGAATCACTTTTCAATTTTTATACGAGGAATCACTTTTCAATTTTTATAAGATCAATAATTGTTAAATAAAATAACTATTTAAAAAAGGTTTTTAGAATAACAGTCAAAATAAAAAAGATTTAAAAAAATAGTTAAAATAATAATTATAAAATAATAATTATAAAATAATAATTAAAGATAAAATTGAAAAATAAAAAGTAGACACAAAAAGAAGAATCCCCTTTTTATATATTTTTATATATATATATATATATATATATATATATATATATATATATATATATATATATATATATATATATATATATTTTAATGAGACAAAATTGATTTGAAAAAGAAAGGAGATCATCGTTTTATTAAGATAAATAATTTTTTAACATTTAAATTTTAATATCTTATAATCTTAAGTAATATCTTTTATGTAGTTTCTCATTTTTTTTATTTTTTTATTTCTTTATATTCCAAAATTACTTAGAAAATATCATTTCATGTTATAAAAAAAATTGTCAAAATATTATTGTCCTTTTATAAATAAAAAAGTTAGTAGATATTGTCAACAATTAATTTGAGAAATCTAACATGATTATATAATATGTGATAGTAAATTTGTCAAATGAGATGGTAGAATTTAGGTATTTGTTAGACTAAATTAATATTAAATTTTAATTTTTCATAATATGATATAACTAATGGTTATTTATCGACATATTAACATACTTATTAACCATATATATATATATATATATATATATATATATATATATATATATATATATATATATATATATATATATATTACATTGATTTTTATTATAACCGATATAGTATTTATTAATTTTGTATCGGTTTAACAATTTATGTAAAGATGATCAAACTTATCACATCAATAATATATTTTTCTTTTAAAATCAATACAAATACATATAAATAATTGTTATAAAATGTCTTCTTTTAGATGTTTCGAACATAGGTTATTGTGTACTCTAAAAAATCATCTTAAAAGTTTTTCCTTAGAATAATTATCTACCATATTTTTCATAATTTTCATGAACTTTATCTTTTCATCAACTTTGTCTTTGGTATAGAACAAATTTGATTGAGAGAAGAAAAAACAAATTAAGATAAATCATTGAATGTTTGGTAGAGAGGTAAAATGCGAAGAAAAGTTGGAAAAATTGGTGGGCCAGCATCAAAATACTTTTTCGCAGGCCACACTGAATGTATAACCTACTAGGTGTCTTTAATTATTTTTATTTTAAAGACAATATTAAATATTTAAAATAAAAATAAAAAATGTAAATGTATATGGACGAATGGTAATAGGATAAAATTCAATTTTGGTATTTTGTAACCACAAATACTTATGTATGACCTTTTCCATTCATCCATCACACTTGCATCGTATGGGTATATTTTTATTAACCTTTTATCATTTTGTCATACTGATATTGTATGTTTAAACTTAGAAACATGTGTGTACGTAACATTTTCTTCAATTTTGAATCTCATGTCAATTGAATATGAAGTCTTGAATCAACATGTAAAAACTAACATTATCAAATTAAATTAGGGTTAAACTCGAAATAATAAGTTAGAGTTTATTTTACGGTGTGTTTGGATGAAGAGTGTAATTTATTTATTTGAAAATTTTGAAATTCTTTCAAGGAAAATGATATGTTTGGAAGAAGAAATTAAAAGAAAATTGAAAATGAAGAATTTAAAAAAAGTATTTCAAATAACTAAAATAGTAAAATTTGAAAGTCACTAAAGAAAAAGGAAATTGAAATTTCTCAAGTTGTGAAATAGTTTATTGGTTAGGACAAAAAAATCTATAACTCCAAAATGTTGAGTTGGGCCGACAAAAAGTCGAGCTAGACCGAGCCGCAGGTCGAGTAGTGCTAGGCCAACTCGAATGTTAAATCGGGTCGAAGGTCCGGCTAGGCCGACTTGAGTCGAAGGTCGAACCAGTTCGGTCCGAGTCAAAGGTCAAATTGGTTCGGCTCAAGCGGAAGGTCGAGTCGGGTCTGGTCAAAAGTTAAGTAGAGTTGGGCCTGGTTGAAGGTTAGCCAGTCAAGCTGAAGGTCGAGCTGAGCTAGGTCGAAACGAATGTTGACTTAATTCAAAAGTCAAGACGAGTCGTATGGAATTCAAGGTCGAGCTAAGTTAAGTTAGACTCGAATGTAGAGATGAGTTCGTCGTAAAATAGAAATTAAATTGATTTATCTAAACAAAAAATAAAATATTTCAATTACTTCATCAAAAATAATTATTTATGAAAGGAATAAAATTCAATCGCAAGTAATTCAATTATTAGGCATTTCAATTTATTGGAATTGTTGAAATTTTTCATCCAAACATAAAATTAGGGTTTAATATGTTTTTAGTCCATAAACTTTGATAAAAAATTGAAATTTATCCATGTTCTAAATTTTGATACAATTTATTGCTCAGACCTTAAAAATTGATATAGTCTTCGTAACCTTAATGCATTCATTATTTGTGCGTGACAAATAACGTTTTAAGTCGGTGTTTGAACTATTTACATCGTGTCAAACACGTTTCAACTTAAATACAAACCTTAAATAATTTTTAACACAAAAAAATATAATGTTCTTGAATTAACAAAATTATATTCCTTTTACTTTTAAAGGTTAAAAATAAAAATATATCCAAATTTAAAATAAGATCGAATTTTAATTTTGCGTTTAAATTCATGAACTACGATCTTAACTCATAATACTTATTGATGCGAGAATAATATTGGAAAAATTATTATCAGAGAGAGAGTATTTTAGTGGGAGAAGAAAAAACAAAGTGTAGATGTAACTATTATCTAAAGAAATACTTAATCGGTTAACTACATTTTTAAAATTGAATTAATTATTTGAAATAGATATGTAACTGAAGTTATTTTACGCAACATAGCTTAAAAGAAATCCTTTTCTTCAAAAGGCAACTTGCTTTTAAATAAATACAAAAATATTAAATACAAAAATTAAAATATAATTTTATACTGCAATATATTCATATTATAACAGAAATGTATATTTTTTTCTTCTGTAACACGCTTTGTATATTTTTAAAGATAACTAGCAAAAAAATATAATGTTGTTTTCTACATAATTTGACTTCTATTCCCAGTATAAACTATGAATAAGATCGCAACAAAATGAGCAAACTTTTTGTCTAAATCAAGCCAAATGCATAATTCTTTTTTGAATTTTTTATAATATTTAGACTTCTTCAACTAAAGTGTTTTACCATAGTTTATGTCCTAATTAACCAAGTGATTTTAGCATTTTCTTTATTCAAAAGCATTTATTGGGTTATAGATATACAATGAATGGTGTGTAGATACTCGAAGATAAAGATCCAATTTTACAAATTAATTGTGTTGGTTTACAAAAATTAAAAAATTAAAAACCTACCAATGACGAGGGTTCAAAGATACGAGAATAACCTTCAAACTATAAATGAATATAAAAAATCTATTAGAGATGACAATTTTTAATAAAATTATTTAAGGGGGCAAACCTTTTACTAGGAATTGCATCGTTGGATTGGATCGAATACGAATAGTGCTTACTCACAATTCGACTCGTAACAAAAAAATTTACCGACTATTCATCTTGTTATTTGTGCGAGTACATATTTAAAAAATACCAACGAGTTTTTTTGAAAGCTTTGGATAATCGCAAATACTCACGAATATTTAAAAATATATATTTTATAAATTTTTTAAATAAAATTACAAAATAAATATGAAGTAAAATATAAATTAAATTAAATATAACTTAAATTTGAATTTTATTTAAATTTAATCTAATAAAATATAAATTTAATTTTACTTAAATTTAACTTAATAAAAAATACATTAATTTTAAGTTTTTGCAGGTAATGGATACCGACAAATACAAATAATATGATATCGCGAATATATGCTATCTGCTGGTAATATGCAAATACTAGCTATCTATTGCAAATTTTGTTCGTAGATACCCATAAATACAGAAATTTTTATCATTCCTACCCTCTACATCTGCATCATTATAATAAGAAATTCTCTTTGTTGGTGTAAACGATTTATTTTTCCAATTGCACCTTTAAGTAATCGTTTTTTAAAATTAAAATTATTATTTTATTATTTTTACTACTTAAGAATTCATTAATTTAAATTTAATAATTTTTAAATTTTATCTTTTAAATTACTGTTTTTTTAAATTAAAATATTATCTTGTCATTTTTTAAATTACTGTTTAATTTAATTAACTATCTTATTATTTTTATTCATTTTAATGATTCTTTATTTAAATTTAATTATTTTTTTTAAATAAAATTAATTATTTACCATAAGAAAAAGAGACACACACACGCATAATGTAAACAAAAAAAAAGTCACATAAATGGATCAAATCACACTATTAAAATTCTGATTGAAGAACTCATTTATTCTATTAGAATATTCCACTCATAAGATATGGTGTTGAACAATCAACCAATCTCTACCCTAGAGTTTTTTATATAATATAGTTTTTGTACATACTACAATATTGCTAAGTTTGGTTAATTGAAATCCAAGTTTTCCTAACTTTCCTTAGTTGGCACCTATGAAAGACAGATTCAGATTTGGACCATGCGAATCCAATGACCAATAATTATGGCATGCTTAGTCAAGATCAAGATATTGGTGAGAGATTTTGGCAATATTAATTCCAAAATTGAATCATGCTGAGCATCATTAGGAGGAAACTTTTGTGGTGCATTTTATATACCCAAAGTTTGTGTTGAAATCCCATGAAGGCTCTCACAAACACAAACACAAACACTTGGTGATCAAAATGATTAGCATAATATTTTATCACTGAAACTCAATGTCCACATTTTCCAAAAAGGAATAGGGCCATGTGATTTCAATTTTTTTTTTTTTTATGTGGGGTTTGCACTTTGGTGTTCCTTCTTGCTTTTGCAAAAGTTGGGAAATTGGAGGGTTGAAAAGTGAGTGGTTGAGGCATTGAAATGAGGGAAAGTGGGAAAACATTCAAAGGTGGCCTCTTTCATGATTCCTTTCTTAGATGGCATTTGGTCCACAAGGGACTTTTTTTTTTTTTTTCTTTTTTCTCACTTGTTATGTGTTGTCACAAACTCATTTAATCACTTAATTAATCCTACATTATACTTGGAACATAGGTTAACCCTTTTTTTATTTTTTATTTTTTTTTCTTTTTTGCCTTTTTGTTCTTGTTTTTTGGCTTCTTCTTGGTCAAAGAGACAAAAAGAAGAAGAGTTGATAATTAGATCAAATTCTTTAATAAAGTTTCTGGAAGGTTGGTTGAAGAAGGTTGGGTGAGTGAGTGAGCCTAGGTAACAAATAACAAATAACAAATAAAGCTTTCAAATTTTAGTACATAATTATATATATTTTTAATTACAATATTATTAATTTTTCATTAAAAACGGTTTGAAATTAAAGCAATTTAGGTTTTTCTATTTGCACTCCATCGTTACTAACTACACCCCCCGTACTACTAAAAAAAATTAAGATAACCTTTTTCGCTGCACTGTGTCCCGTCATGACGCTTTACCTTGTTTTGAGAAAAAAATGATTTAGAAAACACATTTGATGTATTTTAGAAAGCTTATTTTTTCGAAATGTGTATTTTGAGAAACTCACTCTGAAATATATTATATATGTTTTGAAAAGTTTGTTCTGAAAATTTATTTCAAAATAAATTTCATGTTTTTTAGAAAATTTATTCTGGAAATTTTTGTTCAGGAAATTCTGACAATTTTAAAAAACTTGTTCTGAAAGATTATCGAAATAAGTAGTCCGAAAGTCACAAAAAGGTGACATTGTTATTTTAAAAATAAGGGGGTGCAGGTAAACAATATGGAGGTGCAGGAAAAAAATGCGACATATGATTTTCTTTTGAGTTCTGGCCGAGAAGACCCAAAACACAAAAGCATTCATTCGAAAAAAATAAAAAAAGTGACCATTACTTTATGCACCTCCAAAAATTCTTCTTGTACCTTTCCTTAAATTGAAAGGTTGAAAATAATCTTTAAAATTTCGTACAATTTAAGAATATTCAGAAAAGGAAATTTAGGAAAAAGTATATTTGAGAACAGGGATTCTGGAATATGTTCTCCCATATTTCTGGAATAAATAGTTTATAATTAATGTTGATTACTCATTTCGGAATGTCTCTTAATGAAATTTATCACTTTTCTAAAACAATTTTAAACTAATTTCAAACGTTTATTTTTTAATTTATCATTGCCAAGTCAATTTATAAAATAATTTAGAATTTATAGGTCATTCTTTTGGAATGGTTTTTACAAAGTAATCCACAAGTTTTTTTATTACATTATGAATAACATGTTTTAGAAATCGGTGGGATTTTAAAATATTAATTCTTTTATTCCACTATAATAGGGGATGCAGAGAGAAAAAATTATGATGGTACAAAAGGTGTTGCCTGACCAAAGAGTCTAAAATTTGAGCATTTCTTTCTCCACCCCCTTTGTTCTTCCTGCACCCCTTAAGTTTTGAAATTCCAAGTTTATCCTCGGTCCACTAAAAATCCTAAAATTCCCGAGGTTTATCTTCTCTCCCTAGATTTCCCTTTTGCAGCTGCCGTTAACCAAAGGTGACCATATGGTAAGTCTAAGGAAAGACAATGTTTATAGCATTAACCAAAGCCAAACCTCTATCACTAACCAAAGACAATGACTTTTTGGCAATGCATCACTCTTTAACAACAACCCTCATAGTCTGCTAAGAGCCCATACGAGGTTGTTCTCCTGCTCACTTGACAACAACACAAAACCTGCACTGAAATTCAAACCGGTTGATGTCACACTGACAATCTCAAGCAACGAAAACCTATATTTGTTGGTCTTGTATGTGATATCCATTAACAACACAATGCTAAATGCATTTGACAACTTGATTGCATTAGGGTGTCTCCAAAATAGGTCGCTTACAACATCTAAAGACTCCAGACATTTACTCCAATGAAGTAATTTATCACGCTCTAGCAACATCATTACCTATTGCGTTTGAGTTCTGCATCCTCTCAAATATCCTTTATAAGCATACCTTGCATTATACAATTACTTTATTGTAGTCACATTGTCTTCATTGTTTTTCTTCAGGGCAAGCAATATGTTTTTCAGGCTTCACTAGACACTTGGTCATATCAACAAGTACAAAATGCTAATGTGCCTCCAATCTTCCAGAATAGGAGGTGACCAGCTAAAGTTTTCGACAAATCATGATTGTGAGTGCCACATTTCACCTTTAGTTGCCAACCCTCTCCCATCCCAACTGATTTACCTCACAACCTAAAGGGACAATCACATTTCCTTTTCCGAATTATACTTGGTTGCAAATTAGATTTGTATTTTCTATACTTACCACCTATTTCACATCCAAGCAAAACATACATCTTCCTTCCATATTGTCTATTAGCTTTATCAGATATGAGAATAACAACTACCAAATCGAGACAAAAAACAATTCCTCTCACCCACTCAAGTAAATCATCATGCGTAGCCTATATATCATCTGTCATAAAAGGTCTACTATAATCCCCTCCTCCGATGTCATCTTCACTCATTAACATTTCAAATTCTTCCATGCGCAAACTTTGGTCAACTTCTTTTGATACTTTACTAAAAAAACCATCCATGTCGAACATGTTAAACACTTTCAAAAGAACAAACATATTAGATAAAATATCTGCCTTGTTTTTAAGCATACTGCAAAATTATGCAGAAAACATCAAACAATAATGGATTGGATAATCCGGTATATAATGCCAAATCTGGAAGATCATATCAGATTACTCAATCATCTTTGTAGAAACGTGTACCAGATTACGTAATATGATATGCTCTTCCATATCCGGTTATGTATTTTGGATTTCCCAATTTGGTTAGTGAAACACTATATTGTATTGGACAATCCGATATGTGTAACCGGATCCGGAGCATACCAGATTACGTTAATCGGTACACGTTTTTACAAACCAGATTGAGTAATCCAATATGATCTCTCGGATTTGGTATGTATATCAAATTGTGTAATATGATATTTTACCAATGAATTTTGTGATTTGATTTATGCTCCTAGGTTTGGTAATTAATACCAGACTATCTAATCCGGAAATATTAAAAAACTTCAGGTACCACCACTATAGGTCACCCTTGCCAGAATCCTGCAAAACCCTACCGGAGAAATTACTAAAGCTATTAAAACACATATACATATTCTTTTATGCTAATATGAACAAGGGGTTGGTTAATTAGGAGTTGCTTCATGGAAAGAAGGAAACACTAAGACAAACCAAAACGAACAAGATCAACTCTTGACGAGATGCAATGGTGAAGAAGAAGATGGCAACGTAAGAAGCAAAGCAATAGTAAAGAAGACTTTATTTCTTTTTGTATTTGGATTAAATATATTTTTGCTCCCTTAACTCATTGAGAATTCAAATTAGTCTCTTCTTTGAAATTTTGACCAAACTTAGTCCCTCAACTTTATAAATGCGTAGATTTAGTCATTTTAACCAAATTTTATTAAGTTTATTTAATGTTTTAAATATTTTCTCAGCTAACATTTATGTGGAAATGTGTCAAACAAGGTAAATAACTCAAATATTATCATGAAACGTGTTTAAAAAGTTAAATAAAGTTAACACAATTTGGTTAAAAAGACTAACTCTATATATTTTGAAAGTTTAAAGAGTAAATTGGACCAAAATTCTGAAAATAAACTAATTCCAATTTTTACTAAAAGGCAAGCGACCGATAACATATTTAACTTTTTTTGTTTATAATAACATTTAAGAAGAAGGGCATACGCATGGGATTTCACGACTTAGGAGGTGCAGGAAGAAAAGGAGGGGTTGCAGAAAAAAAATGATTCTAAAATTTACGTTGATGGCCCCTTTATGGGCTCATTACCCTGGTATATTCTTTTCATTAAGTACACATCCTTTCTTGTTTTTGTGAACCTCCTCAAAATGATTATGGATTAAAAATAAATTTAGAAAGTGTTGAACACAAAACTTCAACAAATTAAATTCTAAAAAAGAAAAATAAATATTATTATTTTTCTTTTTTGTTAGGTATGCATAGGTGGAAGTATGTTAGAAATAATATTTGTTCTTATCTTTTATATATAAGAAATACTCTATAAAAAAATATTTCTTGTTTGATAGAAGAATAGGGAAATATAAAAAAAAAAGAAAAAAAATGAAGTTAAATAGGTCGAAGATTCGATACGAGTTAAACATGAAGTAATCAAAATCTAAATTGATCAAGAAACTTCAAAGTTTCCCTTTATTCAACAATAAATCTAAAATATTGAACTACCACATTTAGCATTAAATTTTAAATGCTGTTTAAAATCGGAGTTTAATCACAGTTTATTTTTAAAATACACATCAGAAAACTAAAGTAAATCCTCTTTTGCGTAAACTTATAAATGAAGTACAACTTCGGATTGTATCAAAACACTTCTCTCTTAAATCTTGATTAATATTTTTGAGGGTTAAAATATATATTCAAATTAAGCTTATTTTTAATATATATTCAAATGGATTAAATAGGTCATTGATCATTTCAAATTTGAAAATAGTTTTTCTTGTTTTAATTTAAAATTTATGCATAAATTTAATCATTTTAATTTAATTTGATTAAATTTATTTGATATTTTAACTGTATTTCTAAGTTAATTCTGAATTTAAAATATATTAAACAGTATACATAAATCACGAAAACGTTAAATAAATATAATAAAATATGATTAAAAAGATAAATTTAAATATTTTTAAAATTTAAAAACTAAACTAGACTGAAATTAAAAAAAAAAAACTAATTCCAGTTTTAGTTAGAAAACAAAAAGATATTAAACCGAGTAGAAACTGGAGTCCATTCTTCACACTTTAACAAACTTCTCTTCCTTCCATTCTCTCCGAGGAAAAAACCTAAGAAATAGTGAGTTATACTATTAATAACAAACAAAGATTATTTTTTTAACCGTTTTTTAATATACACATAATTTTATCTATATAAATTATTTTATTATTTTATCATTTACGTTTTATTCTTATATTTTAAAATCAAATTAATTTATCTTTAATATTTTATTTTTTATTTTGATAACAACAACAATAATAATTCATTTGCATGTATGTTTTGTGCTGTCAATTAAAGCACATTAATTTTTGTTGAGTTCGAGAGTATTAATTCAAATTAAATTTTTTACTGAATTGGGGTTTCGTTACTGGGGTAGCTTAGCTTTGATCATGTTTTGTTTTTGTTTTGGATAAAAATTAAAACTTCTTCCTTGCATTTTTTCTTTTTGATGAAATTCACGCTTTGGGAAATTGATTTTCGATCATCAAATAGAATTAACAATACATTGAAAATTAATTTTTTTTAATGAATATTAGTAATACTTTTGGTTTAGACTCAAAACCCCAACTATTCATTTTCTTTTTTCTTCATGTAATTTAAAAAACTATAAATATTAGTAATTTCTAAAAGCTCAATGTGTATTTTTCACAACTTCAACATGAACTTATGTTATACTTCTTAATTTCTTAATTTTTTTTTTAATTCTTTTCCATTTTTAACTAGCATATTTTTTACGACAAGATGGCAGATGCAGAAGAGAAGAAAATTCACGTGTCGCAGGTCAACATCGCCATTGCGTAGAGAATTGACCTTTTTTTTATCCGTTCACCGACGTTGACTAAAAGTTCAACCCTTCTCCCGAACCATAACCAAAACAACACTCTCAAATCAAAATCAAATCATACAAAACAAAACGGTAATTTAACGACGCTTCTGCGGTACCGTCGCCGTTACTTAAAACCGTGTAAAACCCCAACCACCGGCCCCCTCGTCTTCTAAATTTTTAGATCTACCAAGTTTTTTTTTTCTCTCGTTCTTTTTCGCTCTAGCTCTTCGATGGCTTCCACGGTTGTTGCCGCCGCCGCGAGGAGCGAACCGCCGTCGCAGGCGGTGGATCCTTCGCCGTTTTCCTCCCCCGACGTCGGTGATCGGAGCGATTCCTTCAATTCCACGGCGAACAACTTCTCCGACAATGAAGTTCAGGTACTTCGTTAATCACCGTTGCTTTCGATTCCGTGCTTGCTGCATTTGCGATTCTTCGAATTGATGCTGTGGAGTGTCGTTTTTGACTTGATCGTGACTTAATTGAAATGTCGTTTGGCTCGAGCGCGGAGTTGTTCGAAACAGATAGTAAAATCTATGAATTATGAATTTCGATGCTGTATGCCTTTGCTCTCTGGAATCTTCTCTATTTCTTTTTCGACTTATTTAACTGGAATTTATATTGCACTTAATTGAAACTTACATGAAGTTTCGATTAGCTGGAGTGTGAAATGATAGTTCAATTTATTGTTGCGGCTTCGGTGAAACCTATGAATTGTAGCTTTTTTATTTTATAGGACGCCTTTGCTATCTGGAATCTCCTAATTTCGACACACTTCACTTGATGGAAAATTTGATGTGTCGTTTAGCCTGCGTATGTCATTGTTCGAAATAGGTCAATTTGTTGTCGCGGGTTCTGTGAAACTATGAATTGTGGCTTTTGATGTCACAAGATGGCTTTGCTCTATGGAATCTTCTATTATTTGTCACATTTAACTGAAATGAAATATATATCTTGTTTGAAGTTCGATATGCTATTTTGATCAATCTATTTTTTCAGTTGCCGACTCCGGACGCATTGAAGAGCGAAGAGTATCGTCAATTGTTCCATCTCCCCCCTGAGGAAGTAAGTGATGCTCTACCTTTCATATAGATATCTAATGTATAACTTTATGCTTTGTAGTTGGTTTAGTGGTCATCATCTTATAATGAAACAGTTGGCAATCTCTTGTCTTTCACATTAGCATGCTTTATCAATCAAACTCTTAAATACTCCATCGAACATTCCATACTACCGAAAACTGAAGTCCATATCAATCGTTTTTTGGAGTTCCTACTTGAGAACTTACTGCGATTTGATTCCCCATTTGTATTATTGTAATTAAATTTTTTTAATTAAAGACACTTCTTTTGCATTCTTATTTTCCTTAGGTCCTTATTGAAGATTTTAACTGTGCCATCCAGGAAAACTTACTTATTCAGGTAATATTTTGCTCACAACTTTTTGGTATTAACTCACAAATACTATGCATTATCCTTTAAATTTGAAGAATTCTGCGTTATTTTTGCTTGGTTGAAAATAAGTTCAAATGCATCTATAGTTTGAACTAATAGCATTTTCATTTGTTTTCCTAATGATTTATTAATTGCTTGTTGTAGGGTCATATGTATCTCTTTGTCAACTTCATTTGTTTCTACTCAAACATATTTGGATATGAGACAAAGGTAAAGTGCTTAATGCAATTATCTTTTCATTTAAATATTCTTTTTAACTCTTCACGGGAGGAATTCAATTTCAATGTACCTATAATATGTTTATAAGTATAAGATATGTATCAAGGTTGTTCAATGTATATGCTACTATGTTGACTTTCTGCTAGTCTAATATATATGTATTTCCTTTCCCTGAAGTAATTTGTGTTTGTGATGTTGATCTTTGTAATTTTCTCTTTAGTCATAGGAAGGATACCTAAAAACACTTGAGACTACCTCAAATTGTTATAGCTTAATTATGGTCACCTAAGTGGCTTCTGCTTTTAAATTGTGTGGCAGAATTTAGTTTTCTTCTTCAAGTTATTTTGGCAGTTGTTCACTTTCTACTACCCATTTATGTATTGTATTAAAAATCACATACATATGTTACATTTAATTAATAACTAACTAGTGGATGAAGAGTTGGAATTTTAGTAGATGCAATAAAATATGAATTTTAATGGGAAAACTATCTCATCTCATGACTTTTTTTAATTATTATGAGATTTTGGTAGTAGTGTTGGTTTTAATTTTCATTTTTTCTGCTTATTGGAAATATCAATGTTTTTCAGAAAGTAATCCCATTCCCTGAAGTCACTAGTGTAAAGAGGGCAAAGACAGCTGGGATATTTCCCAATGCCATTGAAATTCAAGCTGGAAACAGGAAGGTGTGTTGGACATGGAGTACATTTATGCAAGTTGTATTTCAACTAATTTATGTCCCTAATATGACATTGCTATTTGTATTTTCTGTTCTACTGTGCTGCAATGTCTTGATCCACCTATTTATTTCGCAGCACTTCTTCGCATCCTTCCTATCACGTGATGAAGCTTTCAAGATTATTAATGATGGATGGTCACGACACGGCAATGGAGCCATAATCATGGAGCAGAAGGTATTTGCTACAGAACTCTATGTTGATACTAGTTGTTTATTATTTTTTGTTCCCTTGTTAGTATATAAACATTATAAATTTGTATGTCGGCAATGAGGTCGATTTTAGAGAAGAATGGTGCCCCTCTACTGTAGTAAAATCTGGTGATGGATAGTGGCTCAGATAGCAGTTACTAGTTTGAGAGTTAGTTAGGAAGCCAAGGAGAAGCTCAGTCATTAATCAACAGCAGGATATTGTATGAAAAGTTTCTTGTAGGATTTTATATGTTGAATATCTGTTTTTTTAATTTTATTTTAGGTATTTCTCTTAGGTTTTCTACATTATCTGGATCAGTCTTTAGCTTATGGTCTTTTTGCCCCATTGTATTGAAAAACATTGTTCTGCATCCTATATTTGCCAAACTAGAGCAGTAACACTGATAATTAAATTTTCTATCGTTTTCATTGTTGTTTTCCTCCTGGAAAAAATATTGTTCCACTTATCTTTTTCAGCATTCAGTTTCTCTGGAAAATTGCATCATTTGAGCATGATAAGCTCTTATAATGCAAATCCGTTGGTCAAAATTACATTGCTTGTATTGTTACCCTCATTTATTTATTTTATTGCAGGAGACAGTGTCTGAGCTCAGCAGCCAAGATAATGGAATTGTAGCTGTTGAAAATGTCAACAGTTCTGATATACCTGACAATGCATCACTCTCCACTGACCTGTATGTCCATGACCATATTGTCTGTTGCTTTATAATTACATTATTTTTGTGTGCAACTCACTTAGCTTTTTCTTGTATACGTGAACCAGGAGCAAAGATGCAGCGTCTCCATCCATTGTAGGAGATGTCCCTGTATTGGTGGGGGATTCAGAGATAGAACAACAAGTTGGTGAACTTGAATTGAATAGTGATGCTCCAAGTGAGAGTTGGAAGTGGAACGAGGAGGATATTGATGCCCCATCAAGTGAGTTTGTAATATATGTTATGTATATGTATTACTATGTGTATGTGTGCTTGTATAATGGATTCATGTTAAATAATAAAATATTTGAAGTCATTTAGAAATTGTTCTAATGGAAAATAACTCGATGATTTTTTTTTTTTAAATTGTTCAAGGGACCCCCTGTTTCGTTTTCGACACCTTGTATTTTCAACATTTTACATAATTTGTGGACAATGGTTCTGTTTCCTTATTAGTCTGTTTTCAGTTTATGCTCCGACACGCACATACATGTGTACACATGCACCCATAACATGAATCAATCTTAGGTCAACATATAATTTTCTTTAGGACAAATTTCTCACAATATAACCCATTGAAGTGAAGTTTCTTTTGTCCCATGCTTATAAAATTTAGAGCATGTTTGAACCCAATCTTGAAGTCTTAAAATGTTTGTTGAGAAAGTACCAAAATATAGGAAAGTGTTAACTGTTTGATTGCATAAATATTCTTATAGTAAATTTTATTGACATTTGGTATGCAAGATCAATATGCCAATTACTTGTTGGACGGAAGCAAATTACATACTCTAGATTTGTTTAGTGGCGTGTGTAAACCCTCAAATATGCCACTTGACTTGTGCTTCTAGGGTGTTGTTAGAGAGAGTGTTGAAAACATTATGGTACCATGTTTAGAAGAGAGGAACCGAGAAGAAATATAATGAATTCTGTGTCTTATCAATTTAATGTAATCTAGTAACATTTCTAATATAGTCAAATTATATGTCTAACACTTTTAAGCTGGAGCATATGTATCATATGAGATGTGCTTGTTACAAATATAATCAACATAAGATCCGTCTAGAGACTTAGTAAATATGTCAGCCAGTTGGTTGTGAAGCTGACAGAGTAAATCATGACAGCTAGTAGATATTTCCTAGACACGACTTTCTCTTTGTCAAAGTGGCAATTAATCTTTAATATGCCTTTTCCTTTCAAATCACATCTTTGAGATTCCCGTCAAGGTGGAATATATGTATCATACGGGTCAAGCTTGTCAAACATGGTTAGAGGACATGGTGGTGGCTCCCGGAGAGCAACAACAGCTGCTGAATGTTCAGAGGATCTGGTGGCTGCTGGAAAGCAAAAATGGTAACAGGACATGGCAGGGTGCTGGAGAGCGAAAATGCTCAGAGTGTAAGAAGAGCAAATGTGATCATTGCACAAAAAATTTAAAGAATGTAAAGAAAATCCTAATGAAAAATCTTTGCCCTTCCTCTGCCTCTGTTGTGTTGCTCATCCTTCTGTTTTTGTTTATACTTTTTTTGGGGCCTAATCCCAAGTCTGTATTCTGCTTTACCACTTGCGCTGTATTTCTTGTGTTATGTTCTGTTTTGAAAAACTTCACAGTCCTCCTTAAAGCAGCTGGACTATTAAGAATGTGTCTTAGGTGTTATTGATTTCTGTGTTTAAGAATTTCTCTTCTTTTGGTAATTATAGATATACATTTTTCTTGTGTATCCTTTTATATTTGAGAATTTATAAATATGTAATATGAGTTATTTAGCTTGATTTACTTTATTGAGAATAGTGGTCATCTTGCTATACATTCTTTGGAGCTGGCCACTATGTGCTGCTATTAGGGTTTGATAACCATTGTATGCATCTGAAAAGGAGAAACATCACATGTGTAGATGTCCACCACATTTATCTTGTGGTATACTGCTGTTGGTTCACCTTATACGTGCAACTAATCTGATGGGATTTTGAACTTATTTTCTAATATGCAGTCGATGAAGCATTTACATGCGTCGCGGAAGCAGTGTTTCCGGTATAATCTTACTTGTAAATCACTAGATCTGTTTTTTACGTTTTAAGGTTTCCCTTGTTATTTTGATAAATCTTAATTTTAAAATTTAGAGATTTTCTCAAAGTTAGGTTTTACACATTGCAGATAAAGGTTGAAGACTTCTTTAGGTACTTTTTCTCAGATGATGCTGTAAATTTTCTTGAGTCTTTTCACAAAAATTGTGGTGATAAAGGTAACCTGCATGAAACTTCTAAACCTATGCATTTCAATTGACATTTTTCATTTTCTAGTATTCCTTACTATTCTCATTGTCATTTAATATTATTTTAGGCAAGGAATAGAATTAAATGATTTCTTTCTCCATACATTACTGTTTCATGAGTTTTTTTATCTTTTTATTTTTTTACTTTTTATGTTTTTTGCTTTCAGACTTTAAGTGTGGTTCGTGGCATCCTCAGGAGAAATTTGGGTATGCTCGTGAACTGTCATTTCAACATCCAATAAAAATTTATCTTGGTATGCTTCTGCTGTTTTAATTTTTACGTGTACATTGTATAATTGTTCTGACTTACTTTTCACATAAGTTTAGCCCATCGTATTCATAGGTAGTTTAAGCCATCGTATTTATAGGTTGTTGATTACTCAATAGTCACGTAAGCTAATTTAGATTGACATACATGTTCTTGAGTTATGGAGCTCTTTAATTTTATAGGAATAAGTTTAAGGATGACATCTAAATTTTGCAACCAGCTATTAACACAGTTATTATTGACTGAATATATGTTTGAGTAAAGCTATTAGAAGCAAAAGCTAATATGTCCACAAGGTCACATTTTTATAAAATGGGACGCAGATAAGTGGGCCTAATGATAGCTAATGGGACGCAGATAAGTGTTATGTGTGACTAATTGAAGAACATTGGAACTAATTGTTTAAGGCTAGCTAGAAATGTAGGCATCCTACCTATGTGCCAATGGACATGACTACGTATCTTTTTCAGGAGCAAAATTTGGTGGCTGCAATGAGGTCCAGAAATTTCGTGTTTATAAGAACAGGTTTTTTCAATGACTTTTATCTCAGTCTATTTATGTTTTACATGTATTCATCTTCTGCTCTCACTGTAATCTTTTAAGGTAAAGTTTTCAGGGAGCTTCTAATAAAAAAATAAGCTAGGTAGAGGATAATTACGGGGTTGGATGTTGTGGGGTGGGTTGGATAGCGTAATAAAGTGTAGCAATAGCATATTTTCCTGTTTTATTGGCAAGCTTTAAGTGGGAGAAGCTGTGAGAATAAGATAACTATAAATGATGGTGAGATAGGCCGAAAGAAAATGTCTCTCGCACTGTTTTTGTGTAGCCTGGATAAAGCTGTGTGGTGCCAGAGTTTACAGAGTTGATAGAAATATAATTTTTTGGGTGCTGCGAGTTGCTTTTTTAAGAACTTGTGGTCGGGAGGTGAGTGTATATTGGAGAGAAATCAATTAACCAATTTAATTGTTTTAAATCAAGCATTATAAGTTTGGAATGGTGTAAGTGGCATACAAGTAGAAGCTTTTTCGTGGCTTGTTTACTTTGTTTTTATTTTTCTAATGTTGGATGATAAAAACTGGATAGGACTTGGGAGAGTGGATACTTATTATGTTATGTTTAAGAGTAAAAATGGTTGGTTTTGCTTCTCCTGTGCATTTTATTATTACCTTACTGGTTTACGTGCACTAAGTTTGGAACGGAGTACGCAGCATACAAGTAGAAGCTTGTTGGTGGCTTGTTTACTTTGTTTTTACTTTTCTAGTCTCGGATAATATAAACTGGGTAGACTTGGGAGGTTTGATACTTTTATTATGTTATGTGGAAGAGTAAATAATTGCTTTTGCTTTGTGAATTTTATTATTCCCTTTATCTATATTCTTGTGTTCTTTATGTGATTTATTTGTCTAAAAGTTAGTTACTGCATTGACTACATGAAATTAAAATGTAGTGTTCTTAAGGTGTTTATAATGTGCTCTTATCTTGACATGTTTTTGTTATTTCATCCAGTCATTTGGTTATAGAGACATCTCAAGAAGTCAGTGATGTACCTTATGCAGATTATTTCCGTGTTGAGGTACAGATTTTCTTGAAACAATAATTCTCTAATGCACATTGGCTTTTAAGTAATTTTAATTTTTGACTGTATACATTTTTAATTAAATATTTCTTGGGTTATATTGTTTGAAGAAAAGTAGAGTTGGTTAGAGGGGCAAATTTATTGAGATTAATTAAGGACGAAATATCTCTTCAGCAGAGGAACAAAAAGAATAAAAAGGAAGAGAGTAATATCATCAACACAAGTTTTCAATCATAAACCAATTGCCTCTCAAGGTTAATCTAGGGGAAGACAAATTAATGGTTTATATTACATGGGCCCCATCTACTTTATATTGCTAGATACAACTACTTTTTTTGGCGCTGCTTTTGGAAAATCATTTGCACATTTTACTGACAGTGGCACTCAGAGGGCTGATATTGTGTCATTTTTAAATATAGTGGTCTCTTAAGGAATTAGGTTTAAAACATTTGGACTGTTTTCCATTTCTGGAGTCTAACTGAATGAATGAGTTTGATCAGTGTTTGCTGTTACTATTGCAGTATAATCTCTGGTATTGTATTTAATGTTTGATTTTATACTCTTGACATCAGGGTACCTCAACATGCATTTTATGTTTTCAATTAGTTAAACAAGTTGTAAATGAATTGCTTGTATCAATTTTGAGTAAATCAATCTATTTAGTTAAAAGATTACTATTTCATTACCTAAGTTTGGGACCCAATCAGGTTGTTATTATTGACCTTTATTTTATTTATGAAGCAGTCTTCTTTTAGTTCTCTGTTTAGTAGTTTCATTGTTAATTATGTTTCCCTTGAATTAACAGTTTTTACTTATGCATGGTTTCTTTGTGAATTACTAGGGGCTGTGGAATGTAGATACAGACAAGGATGAATCAAAAGAATGTTGCATCATGCGCGTATATGTGAATGTGTCATTTTCTAAAAAAACTATTTGGAAAGGTGTGGGTGGAATTCTGATGTCTGTAATAAAAGATATTCAATATTGATAATATAATTCCTTAAATTTTTCTTATGTTTTTTATTTTGATGTTCTAGTTTATTCCTAGTTATAGACATTAGCATAACTCAATCACAGGAGTTTGTTCAATAAAAATCATCTGTCTCCCCCTAAGCTGTTTATATTTCTCTAGTCTGTTTTTCTATTTGTCTTGTCATGAGATTAAAATTTCTTTAATTCCATGTCAATACAATCACAGGCAAAATTGTACAATCAACAATTGATGAATGTCGAGATGCTTATACGACATGGATGAACATGGTAATCTTGTGTTTGTGCTGTTTCTTTTATCATACAAATTTTGTTTTGCTGCTGGTGCAAGCTCTTTCGGATGTTTATTTGAAAATGTATGATATTTCAGGCACATGAAAGGTTGAAGGAGAAGAACCTTGAGAAACAAGGTTTGGTTTTTAAAATTTTTATATCTCCAAAAAATTTGAAGTTCCTTCTGGGTTCCATACAACACTATGTCCAGTGAAATGTCTAATTTTTTAGAAGTTATGGTTTACTTTCGTGATTCTGAAAGTGGCTCTGCTGTTGTTGTAGATCAAAACGGTGAAATAAATTTAGGTAGAGATGTGAAGACTGGAGAATCTTCAGAAGGGTCACAGGGACAAAGTAACCTTACAAAGATACTACCTACATGCAATGCCTTGGATGCTACTACTACTACCCACAGTGTTGGCTCTCACTTGCAAGGGCATTTCACTGAACCATCATCTGTTCCATTGTTCATAAAGCTTATGACAAAGTTCAGATCATCCTTGAAAAGTCATAGCAATCTTTCTCTGCTTCTTGTTACTATTATTGCCCTGATTTTCTTCATTCAGGTCTGTACTTTAGACTCAAACTTTGACACATTTATGTTTTTTCTCTTTATGTAAATAAAATTCTGTTAGGATTCTTGGACTAGCAGTACTTGTGTGTTTTCTTTCTTCAAAAGTGTTAAAAAAAGTGCACTTACTGGCATAAAAAATGCTTGAGATCGCATATTATGTCACTTCAGTTTGTGACTATTTTTCACACGGAAAAACAAAATTTCAAGAATCTAAAATTCGTATTTCAGCTGTTGAGTAACAATAATATAATAGAATCATCCACGCCCTCAATTCTCATGTTTTCTGTGGAAGCATCTTTGTTGGGCTTTAATGCTTTGGTTACTACCAGTTTTTTTTTTTTTTTTTTTTAATTTCCATTTTCTAACATCTGGGATTTAATGATATGGTGTGTCCGTAAAGATTTATGTTTCAGCATAATTCCAAGTCAACTAATACTGATAACCTTCTATTCTCTGCAGCAGTTTAGCATACTTTTGCTATTGGCAAGACCTCAACACATACATATGAACACTCCTGTAGACTTCATCAATACTATGAACAATGATGTGACAAGAAATCCTTCAGACATAGCGTGGTTGGAGAAAAGAATTCATCACCTTAAAGATGAGATGTACATGGTTGAGAGTAGGATTGAAAGGATGCGGTATGAACATTCACTTTTAAAAAAACAACTAAAGGACCTAGAACAACACAAGTAGCTACCAAATTTCATTGGTGAATCGTAGTATATCTTTCTCCATAACATCCTTTTGTATATATGTATGTGTTATATGGATATGACATTTAATTTCGTAAATTCATTCTTCCTCGTTGTAAATGAGGACGTTGTGTTCTACCCAGAGTAAAAAAAAAAGAATGTTACTTATGGGTTGTTTGCCAGCATCCGAAAATAAGATTAATGCAATGTATCACTATTGTAATTTTAAGGTTAAATTGCAACTTTCGTTTCTTAACAGTTTGCTTGATATTTTTTCAGTTGTTAAAAGTCAAATTAATTGAAGGGTATATATTAGCCAAGGAAAAAGTGTATAAAATATTTTACTACAAACAAACAAGAAAAATAATGCTCAAAATGAGAACTTAATTTTGTATGTTCTTTTAATTTATATTAATTATTATGTCTTCTGTTCTTAATATTGGTAATTATAGAGGAGGAAATCGATTGAATTTTTATAACTAAAAAAATACGAAAATTAAATGCCTATTGAATTAGAGAAGCTAGGGTTTGGGTTTTTACCTGGGTAATTTGTTTATGAAATTACGAAAATGATGTAAGCTCCTATATCATGATGAATTGTTTCATTATTTACTTCACTTTATATAATCAAATATTTATTCTCTTCAATATTGTTTATAATATTAAACAATTTGCTTACATATCTTAGTAGCTTTTTTTTTTGCTTTTTATCACTACAGAAACTAAAATAGAATATAACTCCTTAAGATCTATCTCTCATAAGTCTAACAAATCCTCATTCAAAACATAAACGTCAAAATTCCAGTAATATCTTAATTTTATTTTAACACTTTTATTCCAAGACTAATAATATTATGTAATATTCACAGCATTCAAATAACTCTTCCTCCACCTCATTCATATGTCAAGCATATTGGTTACTCTTTCGTCACAAATTTATAAATATGACGCCCATTACGTTTTCTTCTCACAAACATATCTCGTATACGGGTGAAATAATAGAAAATATAATAATATTTAAATAATTGATTTTGGTAATCTGGGTATATTATGAAAAAAAATATATATCTAAATTGATCCAAAATTTGTTTGTTTTAAGTTGTTATCAATTCTTTTATCAGCTTTTTGATTATTTGTTTTGATTGGTTCGACTCTAAACACTTTTACAATTATATACATTAGACTTGCATTAATGAACATCAAATATAAAAAATATTTACATGCAAATTTTTCATAAGTACAATTTATATATCAAACACATTATCAACAAACAATTATATTTTTAAAGACCCAAATACAGCACAAGTTGTTAAATGATCATTACAAATCAAGAAATACAAATCCCTTATAGTGTTAATTATGGTTGATTTGATGTCACCAATTTTATTTAATGTTACTTGAAAATTTATGTAAAATAGTGCTAAAATTGTTTAAAACATATATACTAATAACTACATAAAAAAATATCTTCTTAAATAGGATAACTTTATACTTTGTAACTAAAAATAAAGTTAGATAAATCTACGGTATAAAAACTAACGGTGTAATGTTTTTTTTGGTAGTGGAGCTAAAGCTTAAACTTTAGTAATCTACAACGCTACTAAAAAACTAAAATAAGTCAGGCTGGACTGGTAAAAATGGATTAAAAATTGTAACTTGCTCCGCCATTTTTTTTGTTTTTTTTTTTTAATTTTTACTTATAAAATTTAGTTATATACATATTTGTAAATAAATATTTAGAGCATGTTTAATCATTTGTAAACTTTTAATTAAAATTAATATCTTTAGTTGGATAAATTAAAATAATAATTATATTTATATGTTAAATTACTCTATTATAACTAATAATTAGAACTTAATTTGTAAGTGTGTATTTCGTATTTACATTTGTACAAAAATAAAATATAAAAAATTTAATTTTTTTAATTTTTAAAAATAAAATTAAAAATAAAAACGGGTCAACGGATTACGGAACGGTTGACCCGTCAATTTGACGGGCTAAGCGGACTGGATCAAAATGGACTGGTGGATTGAAAATTACAACCTGACCTCGCCCTTTTCTTGACGGATCAGCCTGATATGCTAAACCTGCTTTGACACCTCTAATAAAATGTACGTACAATTCCACTAAACGAAAAATAATACAAAAGACACCGGACAATAAACGATATAAATTACAAAACAATAAACAATGCAGAACACTATACGGTAGACGATATAAAATTTATCATAGTCTTTAAAATGAAATACCATAAAAAAAAATCTAGTATAATAAACTCAAGTACAAACAAACTAAACTTGATTTAATAATATCATCTATACAACACTCTTCATTCAATGGGAATGACTATTTGTTTCTATTCATTATTGAGATTATACAAAGCAAGAAAAAAAGTACTTATGCTTAAATTGGAGTTAAAAAAAAAGAATTATACCAAGTTCTTATTTGTCTTACAACACTACATAAAGTAAGTGGTGTACTCTAGCTAGAAGGCACCTAGATAAAGAGTGACAAGAAAGTCAATCAATAGCAAAAGTGTCACAAAAAAATAAAAAAAACATAAACAAATACAAATCACAAAAAAGTTAACTTAAGGGGACCCTATGAAGGAAACCAACCTTATAGGCTCCCTTTGGAGCACCATGCACCCCAAAATGTAAACATATAAAATGGAGGCCATTCTTCATTATTAATTTCTTAATTATTCAAACCATTTACAATATGGAGATAAGATATAAAGCTCTTAAGTTGTGGTTCTAAAGAGAAACTACATCTACAATAATATCTTATAATAAGTATTGGATTTTTTCACAATTATATCACAATAGAAACAATGGCATTTTTTGTGTTCTATATATAGTACTTCAATAGTTCTTTCAACTACAATGAAGTCACGATTATAAGCTACTTGCATTAAAGTTAACATTGTATAGTATATTATGTGGTATGGGTGGAGAAACTTCATCATATCATATATATTAAGAAAAAAATAAATAAAAAAAGTAAAAAAATGTATTAGTTAAAATTAGCTCGTGAACAAATTAAAGATAATAATTTAAAAAAGTTATATAAGATAATTAATTTTAATCACAATCAAAATAACACATTAAATGTAATAATTACATAGATTTTTTTAAGATTTTAGTCACTAACATGTGAGAACCTATTACGTCATAAGCTTATGTCATCAAACACTTAAATGAGTAATCAAATTATTAAGTAGTGTTAATAATATCACCTTATGTTAATATTACATCACTTATTTCTCATTCCAAAGTTTAGAAAAGAAAACGCATCTCAACAAACTAAAAAAAGGAAAATTTGATACCATATTAAAACTTGAACAAAAATCAAATTTTTATACCATATTAATATTAATACTGTATGATATAGTACGGCAATGATTTGATAAAAATCAAGAAAAGAATGGCACATTAAAATAGTTACGTAAAAGAACACAATAACAAATTTGGATACAGTATTAAAACTTGAACAATAACAAAAATTTGAGACCCTACCAAAACTAGAACAAAACTAGAACAATTATTTTGATGCTCATATGATAGTGGAAGGTACGTGTGTCTCTACTCATTGTGCATGAACAGTGATGTATAACATAAAAGTGGAGGAGCACGAAGATAACACTGAGCACAGACACTATCATTTTTCTGCATACCCATTGGCCATGTGTTGCCAAGCAAACACGTGGGGAAAGTAAGTAGGGACCTTGAGAAAGACAATACAATTAGGTCACAACAAAATTTCTCCACAAACGATGAAACAAATGCTGTTTCAAATGTAACAATCCATTAACCAGAAGAAACCATAACTGTCACTTATTTTTCTTGGTTGTGTCACATCGTTTCGATGGGTTGATGAACATGGTTTACTAAAAGAAGAAACCAAGTTTTAATTTATTGCCTAAATAAGGCACATGAAAAGCGAGTTCTCGAAGATAGAGGAGAATAAAATAATAGGTAATTGGTGAAATCTGAGAAGCTTGTAGTGTAATCTTTGGTTCAACAACCTTCTAATGGGATGCAACAACTTGCTAATGGGATGCAACAACTTGTTGTGGTACTACATGCTATTGTGGTGTAACATGTCACTATTGTACAACATGTTATGGTTCAACCTGATGTGGTGTCTACTGCTTCGTCTCGATCTATGATTCAGCTTGCGACACCATGTTTAACTTCTCATTTGGTGGTTAATTATGATAATCTTAGTGTTGAGGATGAATCTTCTCATGTGCATAATCTTGATACTATCATTGGTTAGGTGCCGATGGATTAGTATGACTTTTCTGAAGGATGTTACTTCCATTATAAATAATTCTCCAGAGTTAGAACAAATTGATTCTCACAATAGAAATTCTCAGATAATTCCTAATTTTTTTTCGTCTAAGGAAGCTCAGTTTGCAGAAGAATTGAAATTATCTTTTAATTGGTCTACCACTGAGAAAAATGATGCACTAGTTCAAACTACTAAGAAACCAGGCAGGGGAAGACCTCCAAAGAAAGCTAACATTAACTTCTTTAGAGCAAGGGATTTTAAAAATCAATCATGAATTTTAGAGGTTTTCTTTTTTGGAATTTGAGGGGACAAGCTAATGATAAAACTCTTAATATGCTATGAAATTTGATTATTGAACAACTCAATTTTCTTTTCTTAGTTGAACCAACAGCCTCTTTTAGTTCTTATCATGCTTTTTTTTTTATAGTCTGAACTTTAGGTTGTTGGTTGTCTCTAATTCTTTTACCAAGGTTGTTAAATTGTGGTTTTTGGGTAAAAGTGACTTCATGTTTGATATTACTAGTCAATTTATTTCATTTGTTGTTATGGTGAATTATTTTAAATTACAGGTTGTTGGGGTTTATGGTGCAACTACTTATACTGCTCGTCACTCTTTATGATCTTCTCTTGTTAATCTTCGTGATTCTTGGTGTATCTTTGGTGATTTCAATGTTGTTCTTTGTGCAGAGGATGTGAAAGGTGTTGTTGCCCTTGTCCAATATCTTGTGCTGAATTTTCGGAGTGGATAAATTCTAATGAATTTGTTGTGATTCCATCTTCTGAATCTTATTATACTTGGTCAAACTTTCAAAGAGGTATGAATCGTATTGATAGAAGACTTGATAGAGCTTTTGGAAATTTTTCCTTGTCCTGAGAATTGATCTTCTTGTTGTGTTATAGAAGACTTGATAGAGCTTTTGGCAATTTTTCCTTGTCTTGAGAATTGGTCTTCTTGTCGTGTTAACGTTTTACCCCGAAACTGCTAGGATCATCATCCTTTGCTCCTTTGTCTTTCTTAATCGGTTGGGTTTCCCAAACCATACTTATTTTGGTTTTTAAAGATGTGGATGTCTCATATGGATTTCCATTTCCTCATCAATAACTCTTGGAATGGTTGAATGATGTTTTCAGGATTTGAAATTTTCTTCTTTGGAGTTGGTTATTCAGTTTATGAAGTCTCCTTGTAGTCATTTGCTTAAAGTGATTAAAGTGGCTACCATTATTGTAGTTATTTGAATGATTTTGAGGATGAAAAATCATGGCAGATTTCAAGATTCAATTGTGTTTCCTCCTGTTATTTTTCAAATTAAGGAGTTAGTACATATAACTGAGAATAAATCTAATAAGCATATGAGTAATAATATATATGATTTTTGGTGCTGAAAATTTTCAATATTCAAACTAGGGAAGGTAGACTGGTTTCATTTATGGACGTAATATGGCAAGCTCCACCTGTTAATTGACTTAAGGTGAATATTGATGGTACAACTAGGGATTGTCCTGGTTTTGCTTCATGTGCTAGTACTTTTAGAGGAAGTCAAGGTGAATATGTGGGTAATTTTTCCAGCTTTTTTAGGGGTACAAATCTTTATTTATGTTGAGTTTT
>Ga0214542_1004383_pt1 | contig 28034 bp, 15 predicted proteins | sample CNSS1metaG_FD_160096 | JGI IMG/M metagenome (GOLD analysis project Ga0214542, IMG submission 160096) | Root nodule microbial communities from cowpea collected in UCLA plant growth center, Los Angeles, California, USA - CNSS1 | ecosystem: Host-associated > Plants > Roots > Nodule | place: USA...
TGACCAACATGCATATAGATTTAAAATCATTACTTCTTACGTGATTTAAAGATAAAAGACATAGATGAATGAAAACCTCAACAATAATAAAAAGAACAAAGAAATTAATTGATCTAACCTCATAATCTAATTAAGAAATTACAATGGAATCAATCCAAGAATTTTAGAACTCCATGAATGCAAAATAAAGAGAGAAGAATAGAGAGAAGAAAAGAGAGAGAAAGAAATTAGGTCCCCCTAAGGGTTCCTCAATTCCAACGTGCCGAGCTTGTTTTCTCCTACTCCCATAGTCTCTTTATATAGGACTTGGACTGGGTTTTTCTATTGCTAAAATCTCTCAAATATCTTTTAAAATAAAGATAAAGATAAAGATAAATATTTAAAAATATTTGGAGAGATATAGACTATTTGACAAATATAGTTGGTTGATAATATCAATATCTAATATAATTAAATTAATTAATTAAATATATATGATAAATTATCACTAATTAATATTTGTATTAATTTTCCAAATCAACCCTTTGCAATCTCCTTAAATTATCTTCTAAATAATCCAATATCTTCAAGATATATTTGTTTGTTGTGGAACTAAAAAGATTCAAGAAGATCTTGTCATATTTAAAAAGATTCGGTAGTTATTATCTTTTAATATCTTTCCCAAATTATCTTCTATCATAAAAATAAAGAAAACCGCAAGGTCCACTTTTTCTTTCCTCTCTTCTTGGTTTAGCCAAACTTCTTCACTTTTTCAAGATTTTCTTGTCGTTTTCATAGAATGCTTGGCTTGGATTTTTGTGATTTTGATAATTTCTTATTCTTGGATTTATCTTTAAGGTGTCATGAAGCTTTAAGCAATTTATTTCCATACCTCCATGAGTTCAACTTAGCTGTAGCTGCACTAACACACCTCAAAATATTCAAAGAACATTTATGCAACTCAAAAGTTATTTTTAACATGTTTTTGTTTCTCATGCTCAATAAACCCAATTATAGGAAATCCCAATTAAATTAATCTTTAAGCACAAAAATTCAATTAAATACCCAGAATTAAACATTAAATGAGGGCAAAAATATGCAGTCATCAGGTATTAATTTGGACCTACCTGAAGTCAAATCAAGCAAGGAATTTCTTAGAAGGATCCAAATCAAACGTGAGAAAATAATGAGTATTGATATGCCAAGTAAGCCACCTATGGTTGCTTCTAAGGGACAATTTAGTTTGTCTATGTTTGAAGTTGGAGGCAAAAGTGAAAAAAACACTCTTAGAATTATTGAGATTGAACCGAGTTAGTTTGATTTGTAAATATGCTAGTTATTTTCTTTAATTGAGTGAAATGTATTACAAGGTTACTAGGTTTCTTAAATATGATTTGGTTATTAGGTTTTCAAAGGATATGTTTGATGTTGATAAATGTTAATAGTCATGATACCATGTTACTCTATATAAAAGAATTTTTTTTTCTTGTATGATGTTATGATTGATAATGGGGTTTTTATGTGTTGAATAAAAGTTGTGCTTCTACATTTCAAATTTAATACGACACTTTTACTATTATAGTGAGAAAGCATACTAGGAATTTAACGTCTCAAGGATTCATGAAAAAACTTAATATTATTGTGAATATTCAAATGCCCATCGGAAAAAACTAATCATTAATCTCTCTAAACTTTATTAGGAGAATGAAATCTAAATATTACATTCATTAGCGGTCATAGTTAAATGCTTTCTTTTAAGTTGGTACGTTTATTCACAACTTCATATTTTTAATCTTAATCTTTTTTTGTAGGATGAAGATGAAGATTACTTGGACAAGAGAACTCATAAAATGCAGAAATAAATTTAATATTTTTCTTAAATATGAGTTGTAATTTTTTTTTTTTAATTTCAAAATATATTAGGTGACATTGCATTAGCTTTTAATGGTTTCAGTTATACAATTATGATTTCACATATACATTATGGTATTTGCACATTTAATTTTATTACTCAATGTTATGACTTTTATTTATGGTTTCTTCAATTACAAAACTAATGAATATGGATTTAATTGTCTATTATCTTATTTATTTCATTATTTAAAATAAATAAGTCTTTTAATAATTTATGACTTGTTATATTTTTATCTTGCTCAAAATAAATTCGATGAATAAAAAATTAATTATTTTTTTTATAAATACTATAACTTTAGTCCAAAATAATAAGTTACATTTTAAAAAAATATTCCCTAAAAATACAACTTATAAGAATAAATCACATTTTTAAAAGTGTTGCTTAAATACTATCAAAAGAAAAGATAACGTATAAAATGTGTTGCCTAAAGAATAGCCAATATTTAAAATGTATTACCAAAAGAATTATCAATTTCTAAAATGTGTTGCCTAAAAAATATCTAACGTTTGAAATATGTTGCTTAAAATTATGAATAAATTGTTGCCAATACACTAATAAAAAGTGTGGTCTATTGTACTTGTCTAAGACAATGGTTTTCAAAACATTGGTGGCCTTAGAAAAAAAAATTGTTGCCTTTGAGCAATGGCCACGACTGCAAACTCTACGGTTGAGAAACTGTTGCCTAAACTTAAGGCCACAAATATATTGCTTTAGGCAACACTTTTCAGCTATTATCTAAACTAAAAAATGGTGTAGTGAAAATTTCAGTCACTAATACAAGACACATGTCAGTCGCTAATTCGGTCACTAAAAATGTTCTTTCCAATTTATATAAATAACCACTGATATAACAACTAGAATTTAGCTACTAGAAATTTTGGTCGTTATTTCAGTCGCTAACCATATTGTTGTCACTAGAAAGTAATTTGTCGATATTTCGGTGACGTTGCAACAAATGTTGTTCGATGACTATTTCAACCATAGTCATTAGAAAGCAATATATCGATATTTCGGTGATAGATTTGCAACAAATTTCGTTCGATAACTATTTCAATCACAAATAGCGTTGGTAACTAAAACCTTATTTCTTGTAGGGAATGACCATATTGTTTATGAAGCTCAATTCATTTTAACTAATTTATTTTCTTATAATTATTTATAATAAAATGTATTAAATCAACACCAAAATACTTATTAGATAGGTGTTTATCATATAAACATTCATTCAAAGTTTATTTATATTGTTAAAATAAGATATAATTAATTAAGTCATTTTTTTTATAAATTAAGGCATTGTTTTAGTTAGCTATTCATCAAGAGATAAAACGTTATTAAGTCAAGGTTCCAAAGCTATACCTCTCTAAATGCATGGAACAACATGATCTTCACCAGTTTCTTATATAAGCTATGATACCATGCAAGATTTCATCTAAAGAAAAAAGTATTTGTAGAGTTGATCAATAAATATGTAGTAAATTGTACTCCTATACTTAAGTTGACTATGGGGACTTCCCAACATTTCTACATTTCTCTCTAGGAGTTATTTTTTGTAGAAATCTTCTTAACTAACTTCGTAAACAAGTGAAGTATACACATGAACTTTAACTTTTATTATAAACTCAATTCATTTTAATTACTCTGTTGTAATAAATATTTATGTTTATTGTGAAAACTTTTGAATCAATACTGAAATACTTTTTACACGTGTTATACTAAAATATTTATACATACATTATTTTTACGATTGAAATAAAATAATACTAAAATGTTGCATTGTTACAAGCATAATTATAATTTATTTTAAATATTTATACTAAAGCAAAAATTTCTTCTTCACAGCACAACAATATTATTTATAAAAAAGTTAATTTTTTTTAAATTGTTTTTGTAATTTTAATAATTTCTCATCATAAATTATGATATATTATCATAAGTTATGAATGATTATTATCATTATTATCAAATTAAAATATATATTTGGTTCTTATTATTTTTCAATTTTGTCATTTTAGACATAATATTGTTTTTTCTTCAAATAGATTTTAATTTTTGTCAATTTTATTTAATATTTTTTTAACAAGATTTAAATAATTATTAGTAATAAATAATTACTATTACGCGTCTTTTTATAATTTTTTAAAATTTAATTTTTTTTTCAATTTATACCTTTATTTTCCTATCTTCATGGATAATAAAATTGACAAACAAATATACACACAAACTAAATAAAATATAAAGTAAGCACTTTATTATTATCATACCATTGAAGTTCTCACTTTTCCAATAATTTATACATTAAATCGTGGACCTAAATTTACATTTCATTTTACAAATCACTACACTCCAAAATATAAAATGAAAACTTATAAATAAAATAAAAACATAGAATTCATTTCTTCTAAATTAAATCCCACGAAAATTTGAAAATTTTGATTTCACGCCATCAGTCATAACTTATTCTAGATTCTAATGTCAAGATAATTCAAAATCTATATTGAAGAGATTGTTACAAGAATAAAAGAATAAAGTTGTTATGAATTAATGATTGTTTATTGATTTGATACATTTACTCATATGATTCATTATTTTTTATGTAAATATTTGTATTAACTAAGTTGATTTGTTTCCTTTATGGATTATATGTTGTATCTATAATAGGACTATTCCTATCAATAATAATACACAAATGAGTTGGTCTCTATTCTCTCATTCTCTATTCTCTATTGTTTCTTCTCTTCTCTATTATCTATTATTCTCACTCTATTATTCTCTATGTTATTCGCTTATTTCATAATACGTTATCAGCACGATGCTCCAATCAATTGAGGACTAGTGGAAGTTTTTTCTCTTTAACAACAGCGCTCTGCATGTCTCAATCCAGACTCTTTCTAAACCTTTCTCCATTTACAATTTTGTCTTATATTCTTCTTTTTGTGATAAGAATTGTTTGACTTTATCAATTTTCATCTCCGTCTTATTATTTTTATTTTTTATTATGACGGTGATTATTCTTATTATTATTATTTTATGTGCTAGTTCTAAACACGTTAAACGTTGCACAATTTGAATTTGTGATCCTTGATATTACAGGGAAGAATTACTCATATTCGATATTAAATGTTGAAATACATTTAGATGCAATGGGTCTTAGATACCATTAAAGAAAGAAATAAAGCATCTGAGCAACTATTTTACTATTGCGACAACAATATTGTTAAAAGAGATTTCACAAATATTATGAATTGATTCCATGTTTTTGTATGGCTGAACAAAGCAATGAAGCTTTTGATGAAAAATCACGAGATCCGTTCCATTCCCAGAAGTGAATGCAGCAATAAATATTATGAATTTATTTCATGCCTTTGCATAGCTGAACAAAGCAATGAGCTTTTGATAAAAAATCATGAAACATGTCCAATTGGTTCTACTCCAATCCCAGAAGTGAATGAAGCAACATTTGATTTATATTTTCATGATCGTGATATTGATTATGGACATGGTTATAAAGAAAATTTCAAAGCCACATTTTGGCACCATAAGTGGCACAATAATGTGAAAAAGGGAAAAGGAAAATGTGAAAATATTGACAAAAAAATGAAAGTATATATTATCATTACGGTGGTAAAGGCCATTTGAGTTGTACTTATTGTACACCAAAACATCTTACAAATAATGAGAAGAACATAGAAACACATTTTGCTTATGAAGATGGTGATTCTGATTATGGCCATATGGATGCTACTCATCTTGATATTATTATTTTCTTTGCTAAAGCAAATGGAAGCATTAATCACCTCATTGATTATGAGAGTGTTAAAAAAAATCTCATATTGATATTTACGTTTATATGAAAAATGAATGTTTGCACTAGTACCAAAAGATATGTGTCTTATTAATAGTGTAACAACTTATACAATTCTCAAGAGTAATAAATTTTTCTCTTGTTTGATAATGTAAGACATCAATGTTAGTATTATTTATAGTACTACAAATATATTTGAAGACTCTAGAAGAGCTATTATACTTCAACCAAGAAGTTGAATAGAAACTTATTAAGTTTCAATAATATTTGTCTAAATGGATATTATATTGAGACAAACAATGAAAAAGATATGAAATATCTTTATATCTCCATGATTGAGTTTAAAAACAAAATATATTAGATAAATTATCAACATTCTCTTATAGTTTGTACTGCAAGTTTATTAGTACAATTGAAATGCATGTCATGGTAAACTAGAAGTTTACAAATCAAAATGATTGCCTTGTTTGACATGATCAGTTATTATGATGCAGAAAAAAAAAGGGTTGAAAAACTCATGTCGACACGTTTGAAGCATGGTAAACCTATTGGTTCCAAAGATAAAAACTCTTGAATGAGAAAAGGAGCTAAAATGCAAGATGACCTAATCGAAAAGGTGAAAATCCTAAAAGATTAATTTGACATAATTAATGATTCGGTTCCAGAAGAACCTTAGGTACCTAAAATTATTGAAAATGATGAGATCTCAATAAGTTATGTCATTAATCATATAATATGGAACCAAAATGAGGTTAACATTGATGAAACTTTTATTTGTAACATAGCAATGAATGTTATGAATGACAATGAGGATCAATAAGCAATGATCATTAAAGATTGTCGGCAAAAAAAATATTAGCCAAAATGAAAATATACAAAGAAGCATAATTATATTTGCTTGCTAAACGAAATGTTTTTGGACGTATAGTTCACCCACCTGAAGTTGTGAAACCTTTTGGGTACATATGGATTTTTGCACAAAAATCAAATTAAGAATGATGAAATTGTTAGATACAAAGCACAATTGGTTGCTTAAGCTTGTTCTCAAAACCTTGTATTGATTTGTGAAAAAACATATTCACTAGTATTGGATGCAACAACATTGTAATATTCGATTATCATAGTTGCACAACAAGGTTTGCATTTACATCTAATGGATGATGTTACAATCTATTTGTTCACATGTGGTAGCACAATGATTTTATGAAGGTATATGAAACAAACCATAGTAGCAACATTGTCTAATCATACAGAATTACGAGGAATGTTGTGAGTGTATTTGGCTAAGGTCTATAATTCAACATGTGCAAGAAACTTGTGACTATCCCCAACAAAGATGGAATCAACAACCATATATCAAGACAATAGTGTATTGTTCAATTGAAAGGATGATATAGATATCAAAAAATTCATTCATGTGAAAATATGACATGTCTATTGAAGTTTTTGCCAAGAAGAACTTTTGAGCAAATGATTCACAAGTTCGGACTCCGTCACCTTAATGATGTAAGTTTACACGAGGGAGAGAAATAGAATATGTGATGAACAATATTGCATTAAAGAATATAGAATGTTGTACTCTTTTTCCTTCACTAGTTTTTTTTTATCCCAAAGGGTTTTTCCTAGTAAGATTTTAACGAGGCACATTCTTTTATCAATGGACACTCAAGGGGGAGTGTTATGAATTAATGATTGTGCATTGATTTGATACATTTACTCATATGATTCATTACTCTTTATGTAAATATTTGTATTAACTAAGTTGATTTGTTTCCTTTATGGATTACATGTTGTATCTATAAATAGGACTATTCCTATCAATAATAATACACAGATGAGTTGCTCCCTATTCTTTCATCATCTATTCTCTATTGTTTCTTCCCTTCTCTATTATTCTCACTCTATTATTTTCTCTGTTATTCGCTTTATTTCATAACAAAAGTATAATTATAAGGATTAAAAACACAAACAAATCGGACTTTTTGATTGATTTAAATTAAACCCTTTTCTTTTTTTGCAATGATGAGCTGTGCAGTAAAGAGAAGATTGTAAAAGTAATTTAAATTTTCATAGTTTGCTACATTCAAAGATCACTCACTTACCCGGGATAAAAACAAAGAACTTTATCAATTATGGAAGTTATTAACTAGGGATTTTTTTTTTTTAAAAAAGACCGTATTTTAATTTACTAAAAGTACTATACCAAATCTCAACCAGATTAAAATAAAATATAATGATAATTTAAATATTCCAAGAAATACATGAAACTAACCATAAATTTTAAATTCCAAAAATTAAGCAAATACTTTATTATACCAAAATAAATTCCATGATATACAAATAAAAGAATATAAATGTACTTTAAATTAAATAAATTCATTATTTCTTTTTCTAATTTCTCCAACTTATTAAGCATGGAATTAACCATAGAATTTTATTCCAAAACTGAAATATATACTCTATGGAACCTAAAAAAGTCCATAAGATACAAACACAAGAACATAAAATGGAGTTGAAATTCAATTTAATTAAATAAATTACATTATTTTCTTTTGTAGTATCTCTAAATCATAAATTAAGTCTATTAAAATAAATAGTGATAATGATACACAATCGATAACATTATTGATTGGTTACCTTAACAATATATGGTAACATTACTTTTTAATTGTAAAAATACAATATGGCATTTAATACTTTTAATGTTCAAAGTCACTTAGATTAGGTAGAGAAACGATGTGTAGAAAAATGTTAAAAAAATTATATATTAAAAGAATGAACCAGATACATGCTCTTCTTACAAAAATAAGAAGAAAATTTGATGATAAGAACTATTTACTCCCTTCAACTTTAGATATTTGTGTATGCTTCATTAAATTCATTTCTCATTTTCGGAAGAAAAGCATAGTCTAAATAAATAGTTTAGTCCTAAATTAGTCATTTTAAGCATTATTAAGTCCATCCATAGTTTTCATAAGAAAAATATATTACTAGTTTTATCATTTTCTTACTCATTATTTGTCTAACCTAGGTAGGGTTTACTCATAAATCTATTTAATATCATGTTGTATTTTTATAGTTTAAGAGTGATGTAAATAAATATTTATATAATTTAAGACCGATGTTACTAAATATTGTTCTTGAGAAGAGTAACATTTGGATAAGGCAAGTGAACAAATATTCTCATATGATCATGTGTGTATTAAGTACTTTATTATTTTTTGTACGGTTTATTCATTTATTGTTATATTTTTAAAACTTAAATGAAACATAAAAGTTTTTCTACACATTATATTCGAGTTTAAAGCCACAAGTCCAAAAGTTATGTTATTGTTCACTATATATATTATACATAGCTCATATTCTTTTGTTTAATGTTTGAATATATATATTTTTATTCTATATCATTTAATGTTTTTACTATTGTAATGATCAATATTTGTTATTTTCTAATATTAAAGAGAAAAGTGGTTGTACTATACAGCCCATCGGCGCATCGGCCTAACAGACCAAACTCGAGCGGCCACAAGCTACTAGCAACAGATAGATCGTGTGGCAAAGCCAAGGACGACCGGCCCATCGGCCACACGGGTGAAACACATTTCATTGTTTAAGGCTATTCACCCATAAAAGATAACCCGCCTGACCAAGCGCCCATCGGTCGATCGGCCACACGGGTGAAACACATTTAATTGTTTAAGGCTACTCACCCATAAAAGATAAACCCGCCTGGCCAAACGACCACCGGTTGATCGGCCAAACGGAAAACTGGGATCAATCAGTCGGATTAATTAAAATTAAACAAGTCAGTAATCATAATTAAGGAATCATTGGGCCGCGATTAAGGAGCCCTAATTATAGGCCCACACTGGAAACTATAAATAGGGCCCAAAGGTAGGTTGGTGAAGATCTTTTAATTTGCATTTATTACAGTAGTTATAATTATCGACCGATCGGTCTTAAAACTGACTTAAGCATCAGAGCCTCTTAGACAGGTACACCGATCGCCCGTTCAACCGATCGGATAAGAAGGAAGATCGCGTGGAATGGAAGCTACAACAGATTACTTGGGAAGGAAGCATAGAGGAGAAAGAAGGATAATTTGAGTGTTATCAGTAGGTGCTTGGTCCCTACACCCGAAACAGTGGTTATAATATTGTGACAATCAAATATGAGTTATTGGAAACTAGGGTAAGATTTTGAATGTATTGTTCTATTACAAAATAAATCTTAAAATCTATTTATTCAACTATTCTAATGCACTTGAATTAGGTTTCATTATTCTCATAAGAAGGAAGATGAGGCTCAGAAGTATATTCTCAATGTTTTTCTTTTTTTTATTTGTGTTTTGAACTGATATTGTAACAATGAGTTCATTTTGAAAAAGTAGTTATGTTTATAGAGAAAACTTAGGTGAAAAACCTATTAGTCCCCTATATCGTAATGTCAAGGAACCTATTTTCAAGACTATTACGAAAATACTGATCGTTAAGACGGCTTTAAAAAATTAAAATTAAATAATATCAATGACATGACTATCTTAACCATCAAATGAAGCTTAACAACACACTTTTTTCGCACTAACTTCATTTAATGATAAGACGTTCACATGATTGATATTATTTATTTCTAAATGATTAAATTCTAAAGCTTTTGGAATCTTCTTAACAATAAGCATTTTCATAATAAACTTAAAATCACATTCCTTGACATAACATTACATGGGATTAGTAGGTTGTTTAAGTTTTTTTATTTTTTCTACAAATATAAACCCTTTTCAGAATGAACTCATGGATACAATATCAGTTCAAAACACAAATAAAAATTAAAAACTAAACTCACCAACAAATATTATAGAATATAAAGAAATGACATGGAATAGCTAAAATAAGGTAAACAAGCTATTGGTCCTTATATCGTACTGCTAAGGAACCTGGTTTCAAGACTATTTCAAAAATCTTTATTGTTAAAAAGGCTTAAAAACTTTAGAATTAGATAATATCAATGGCATTTAGCCATCAAATCAAGCTTAATAGCACACTTTTTTGCACAACCTTCATTTTATGGTGAGGTAATCACATAATTAATATTATTTAATTCTATATTATTAAATTCTAAAGCTTTTGAAGTCTCCTTAACCATGAGCATTTTTGTAATAAAATTAAAATCACATTCCTTGACATAACAATATAAGGGATTAATAGGTTGTTTATCTCAATTTTTTCCTATAAATATAAATCATTTCCAAAATGAACTCATTTAATCAAACACATACTATAAAATATAAAGAAATGACTGAATAGAAAAAAATGAAGTGCAAAACCTATTGGTCCCCTACTTGTCAACGAATATAGTTTTAAGGCTGTTACAAAAACACTTTATAGTTAAGAAGGATTAAAAAAATTAAAATTAAATAATATCAATGACATGGTTGTCTTAGCCATCAAATGAAGCTTAATAATTTTTTGCACTAACTTCATTTAGTGGTGAGACAATCATATAATTTTATATATATTATTTAATTGTAAAATTTTGCGGTTTTCTTAACCTTTAAGCATTTTTTGAAATAAATTTAAAATCACATTTTGTGACATAATTGATAAGTATGAAAAATACTTATTATTCTTATTTTATTGGACCTCTTAATTGTACTTAATCATGTGTTTTGTGGGAAGTTTTAGGTTGTTTTTAGGTTCTTTTAGGTTAGATATATTTTGTGTTATCTTTGAGATTATTGTATAGGAAAGTGAAGGATTGGAGAAGAAGTGAGGTTATTCTGTCAGGACCAGTCGCCCAGCGAAATGGACCAGTCGCCCAGCGAGTGTGCTCTTTCGCCCAACGAGTAATCACTTGTCGCCCAGCGAGTAAGTCATCTCGCCCAGCGAGAAGACGGTTTTCTGAAGTGGTTATAGTTTCGAAAAGTTACACGAAACTGTGTGCTGGAGTGTGGGAACGCGACAGAACCAGAAAGGAGACGAAAAAGCGCCATTCTAGGGCAAGGAGACTTCACAACAATTCATCCATTCCATCAAATTCATCCATCCTTTGTTCTAGATGCTTAGGAGTGACTAAACTCCTCCTTCATTGGGGTTGGATGTAATGAACCTATACTCTTTGTAATTTTCCTATGCAATGTAATCTCTTTCGTTGTTCATATGTTTTATCTCAATTATAAATGTGTTTGATGGAAATCTTTGCTATTTGGTTGTATCTAATTATTGGAAAATGAATTGGAACTTAACCTTGGATAGAACAACCATGAGATTGGATTCTAGGAATAGACGTAATCTCTAGGTCATTCTATACATCAAATCTTAATGCAAGTCATGTGTTAAAATAGTTAAGGAATTAATATTTTGACATATTTGACTTAGAACTTACTTCTAAGGAATTAAGGGCTAGTAAGCTTATGATGAGGATGTTTGAGCACGATAGAGAAATTGTGTAGGAAATATTGCGTTAGTATGGTTCATGAAATCCAACCTTGATGAAGTGTTTCTTAAATTCTTTTATAACTTTAGTGTTTATTAATTTTGCATGTTGTTCTTAAATTAAACCAATCTTTTACGTTGACATTATTGCTAAAATTAGTAAATAATCACACTTAGACAAACGAACACAAATCCCTTGGGAAAACGATACTTGGACTTCCATTTTTACTACTTGTAACGAATTGGTACACTTTCCAAAGAGTTAACAAGTTTTTAGCACCGTTGCCGGGGATTTGTTTGTTTTTGATTTGTTTGATTATGTTATTTACCAGTTTAGGCTTCTACATTCATTTGTACATTCATCTTTGGCTACTTTCTTAGAGATCTGTAACACAGTGAAGATTCACCAAGTGCCAGATGAGGCCATCATATTGAGTCTTTTTCCTTTCTCTTCGGCTGGGAATGCTAAGGTTTGGTTGAACTCCTTTCCTGAGAATAGTTTGACTGACTGGGAGGATGTTGTAGCCAAATTCTTGAACAAGTACTTTCCACAATCAAAGGTCAATAAAGGGAAGCAAGAAATCTCATCCTTTCAACAAGAAGATTCTGAGTCATTGGGCCAAACATAGGATAGGTTCAAAGGCTTGTTACGAAAAACCCCTACTCATGGTTTTGACATGCCTACGCAACTTACTCTATTCCTTGGAGGATTGCAATCTCATACTAAATTAATGTTGGATGCCTCAGCTGGAGGCAATATCAAGTGGAAGACACTTGAGGAAGCCCATGAAATGATTGAGAATATGGCATCTAATGATAATGAAATGCAGAATGAGAGGGCCACTTCACATAACAAAGGAGGTATGTTAGAGCTTCAGTCTTAGGATGCAATATTGGCTCAGAACAAAATAATGACTCAATAGCTTGAATCAGTAATGAAGAAGCTTTCTCAATTACCTAAGGAACTTCAGAATGTCTCACAGGCTCAACACCAACAAGCTGTGCAAGGATGTGAGTTGAGTGGTGGAGATCACCCAAATGGGCAGTGTGTCATGAAGACCAAGGTCGTCAGGGTAATTATGGTAACTACAACCAAGGTTGGAAGCCTCACCCAAGCATGGGCCAGCCTGGACCTTCTAACAGACCTCCACCTCAATCCCAACCATCTTTGACTGATAGGACCACTAAACTTGAGGAAGCAATGCAACAATTTGTGCAAGTGTCTATTTCCAATCAAAAGAGCACGGAGGCATCTCTTCATAACTTGGAAATGCAAATTGGGCAACTTGCTAAGAAGTTGGAGGACAAGCTAGAGAAAAACTTTGGGGCTAATACTGAGGTTAACCCCAAGGAGCAATGTAAGGCTATTGTTAGAAGAAGTGGTAAAGTGTTAGTGGAGAGAGATGTGATAAAAAAAGAGAGTGAGAAAGAAGGAGAGACGAGTGGAGAGAAAATTGAGAATGATGAAAAAGTTGAGAGAGAAGATGAGAAAGAAGTGGAGAGAAAAAACAGTGAGAAAAAAGAAATTGTGAAGCCACTTCCTTATCCCAAAACCCACTCTAGAAAAGAAAAGGAGAAACAATTCTCGAGGTTTTTGGATATTTTCAAAAAACTAGAGATTACCTTTCCCTTTTCTGAAGCTCTCCAATAGATTCCTTCTTATGCCAAATTTATGAAGGAATTGCTCACCAAAAAGAGGAAGTACATTGAGGAGGAGACAATTGAAGTGTAAGGCAATTGTAGTGCAATTATTCAAAAGATCTTGCCTCCCAAATTCAAAGATCCAGGTAGTTTTACTATACCATCCACCATTGGGAAATTACCCATTGGAAAGGCATTAATTAATTTGGGAGCAAGTATAAATTTGATGCCTCTTTCCATGATGAGAAGAATTGGAGATTTGGAGGTGAAACCCACGAGGATGACACTTCAATTGGCTGATCGATCTATTAAGTGTCCATATGGTGTTATAGAAGATGTATTGGTGAAAGTTGATAAGTTCACTTTTCTAGTGGATTTTGTCATCTTGGATATGGAGGAGGATACTGAAGTCCCTCTCATATTGGGGCGCCCATTCATGAAGACTGCCAGGGTGATTTTTTATGTGGATGACGGTCATCTAAAAGTCCGTGTGCAAGATGAAACTGTGACTTTTAATGTCATAGAGGCCATGCAACATCCAAGTGATAGTGGCAATTGTTTCAGAGTGGAGGTCCTTGATGAAGTGATTGACACAGCTAAGAGTCAGATGCATGTAAAATCCTCTCTTGAGAGAGTTTTGACTGATTCTTGTGATAATTTGACTCTTGAAGAGGAAGCAGAAGTGAAAGAAGTCACTATGCAGTTGGAAAAGACTAGAGAAGTATCTTCCCCTCATGTTAAAGTGGAGAATTTGACAAAGGAGAAATCTGATGATCAAGGCAAACTTGAGTTGAAAATATTGCCAAATCATTTCAAGTATGCCTTCTTAGAAGAAGATTGTAAGAAACCGGTGATAATTAGCAGTGCACTTTCACAGTTTGAAGAGCAGAAGCTTTTGGAGGTTCTCAAGGCAAATCAAGGGGCTATAGGTTGGCATATTTCTGACTTGAAGGGGATAAGCCCAACCTATTGTATGCACAAGATCATGTTGGAGAAGGACTACAAACCCATTGCACAACCACAAAGACGTTTGAATCCCACTTTGAAAGAGGTGGTGAGGAAGGAGGTGCTGAAATTGTTGGAAGCAGGGATGATATATCCAATTTTAGACAGTTCTTGGGTAAGTCTTGTGCATGTTGTGCCAAAAAAAGGGGGAATGACTGTTGTCAAGAATGAAAAAAATGAGTTAATTCCAACTCGAACAGTCACTGGGTGGAGGATGTGCATTGATTATAGGAAGTTGAATCAAGCCACTCGGAAGGATCATTTTCCACTCCCTTTTATGGACCAGATGTTGGAACGGTTGGCTGGGCAAGCTTTCTACTGTTTCCTGGATGGTTATTCAGGATATAATCAAATAGTTGTTCATCCAGAGGATCAGGAGAAGACTGCTTTCACGTGTCCTTATGGTGTATTTGCTTATAGGCAAATGCCTTTTGGCCTTTGCAATGCACTTGCCACCTTTCAAAGATGCATGCTAGCCATTTTTGTTGATTTGGTTGAGAAGAGTATTGAGGTATTTATGGATGATTTCTCAATTCTTGGTCCATCTTTTGATTCATGCCTTGAGAACTTGGATGTGGTTTTGAAAAGATGCATTGACACAAACCTTGTGCTGAATTGGGAGAAGTGCCATTTTATGGTGAGAGAAGGTATTGTGTTGGGCCATAGAGTTTCTTCCAGGGGAATTAGTGTTGATCATGCTAAGGTGGATGTCATTGAGAAATTACCACCTCTATCAAATGTCAAAGGGGTTAGAAGTTTTCTTGGTCATGCAGGTTTCTATAGAAGATTCATTAAAGATTTCTCCAAGATTGCTAAACCCCTGTGCAATCTCCTTGTTAAAGATGCTCATTTTGAGTTTGATGGTGAGTGTTTGCAGGCTTTTAATAGCTTGAAGGAGAAACTAGTTTTTGCCCCAATGATAATTGCACCAATTTGGACTCAATAATTTGAGTTGATGTGTGATGCTAGCGATTATGCCATTGGGGCGGTTCTTGGCCAGAGAAAAGAGAAATTTTTTCATGCTATTTATTATGCCAACAAGGTCTTAAATGGTGCTCAGCTTCATTATGCCACAACTGAGAAGGAGTTTTTGGCCATTGTTTATGCATTTGAAAAGTTTAGACCTTACCTTATTAGGTTTAAAGTGATCATATATAGACCATGCTGCCATAAAGTATTTGTTGTCCAAGCCTGACTCCAAGACACGGTTGATCAGATGGGTTCTCTTATTACAGGAGTTTGATTTGGAGATTAGGGACAAGAAAAGGAGTGAGAATGTTATTGCAGATCATCTCTCTTGGTTGGTAAATGATGAAGTTACATGCAAAGAGAGGAAGATTTGTGAGACTTTTTGTGATGAAAGCTTGATGCTCATTCAACAAAGGTCGTGGTTTGCAGATATGGCTAATTTCAAAGCTGCAGGTGTTCTTCCTGAAGATCTTTCATAGCAACAGAAGAAAAAATTCTTACATGATGCAAAACATTACCTTTGGGATGACCCTTTCTTGTTCAAGCTTAGAGCTGACAATCTTTTGAGGCGGTGTATCACTGTAGAGGAAGCTGCAGGTATCCTATGGCATTGTCATAATTCGCCTTATGGTGGACACTTTAATGGAGAAAGGACAGCCGCCAAGGTGCTCCAATCTAGTTTCTACTGGCCCACTTTATTCAAGGATGCTCATGCTCATGCTAGGAGTTGTGATAAGTGCTAGAGGATTGGAAGCATTTCAAGAAGAAATGAGATGCCACTGCAAGCAATTTTGGAAGTGGAGGTGTTTGACTGTTGGGGCATTGATTTTGTTGGTTCCCTACCTTCATCGTACAATAATGAGTATATATTGGTTGCAGTGGATTATGTCAGCAAATGGGTGGAAACAACTGCTTGCCAAAAGAATGATGCCAAGACAGTTATCAAGTTCTTGAAGAGACAGATTTTCTCACGGTTTGGAGGTCCTAGGGTCCTCATCAGTGATGGTGGATCCCATTTTTGTAATACTCAGTTAGCCAAGGTTTTGAAACATTATGAGGTTAGGCACAAAATAGCCTCTCCTTATCATCCTCAAACCAATTTTCAAGCTGAAGTGTCCAACCGGGAGATAAAGAGGATTCTTGAGAAGACTATGGCATCATCCAGAAAGGATTGGTCGGTGAAGCTTGACGATGCTCTTTGGGCATATAAGACAGCCATGAAAACACCTGTGGAGTTGTCACCGTTCCAATTAGTATATGGCAAATCTTGTCATCTGCCAGTGGAGATGGAGCATAAGGCTTATTGGGCCTTGAAATTTCTTAACTTTGATTCATCTTTGTTTGTAGAGAAAAGAAAGTTGCAGTTGCAGGAACTTGAAGAAATGAGATTGACAGCATATGACAACTCCAAGAGATACAAGGAAAAGGTAAAGCTATATCATGATAGGAAGCTTTTGAAGAGAGAATTTCACCCAAGCCAGCAAGTGCTACTTTTCAATTCAAGATTCAAGCTCTTTCCTGTCAAGTTGAAATCAAAGTGGTCAGGGCCATTCACCATCAAGGATGTCAAACCATATGGCGCAGTTGAACTAATGGATCCTTCTTCTAGTGATCCAAATAGAAGTTGGATAGTAAATGGTCAGCGCTTGAAGCATTATGTGGCGGGTGAGGTTGAACGCCTCACCACTATCATTCATTTTTCTTATCCATGAACTGTTACCCGTCAAGCTAGTGACGTTAAAGAAGCGCTAACTGGGAGGCAACCCAGGGTTTTTGTTTGTTACTATTTTTAGAGTAGGTTTGCATCTGTTTATATGTGCTTCTGTTCTGTTTTGTTCGCCCAGCGAGTGGCAGTCGCCCAGCGAGTCCGTTTCTGCACAATCTGTTTTTCAAAAATTATGCAAACTCGCCCAGCGACCACCACTCGCCCAGCGAATATTTGCGTTAATTTTTATATGGAGCAGTAGTTGGGCGAGCCGCTCTCGCCCAGCGAGTGTGGTTATTCGTGAACCCAAAAATTATCCAGGCTCGCCCAGCTAGCAGTAGTTGCCCAGCTAACATGGGTAAGATTTTGAAAGTTAAAAAATTAAAATGATGAATGTATTGTTCTATTACAAAATAACTTTTAAGATCTATTTATTCAACTATTCTAATGCACCTGAATTAGGTTTCGTTATTCTCATGAGAAGGAAGATGAGGCTCAGAAGTATATTCTCAATGTTTTTCATTTTTTTATGTGTTTTGAACTGATATTGTAACAATGAGCTCATTTTGAAAAAGGAGTTATGTTTATAGAGAAAACTTATGTGAAAAACTTATTAGTCCCCTATATCGTAATGTCAAGGAACCTGTTTTCAAGACTATTATGAAAATACTGATCGTTAAGACGACTTTAAAAATTAATATCAATGACATGACTATCTTAACCATCAAATGAAGCTTAACAACACACTTTTTTCGCACTAACTTCATTTAATGATAAGACGTTCACATGATAAATATTATTTATTTCTAAATGATTAAATTCTAAAGCTTTTGGAATCTTCTTAACAATAAGCATTTTCATAATAAACTTAAAATCACATTCCTTGACATAACATTACAAAGGATTTGTAGGTTGCTTAAGTTTTTTTTTTATTTTTTTCTTCAAATATAAACCCTTTTCAGAATGAACTCATGGATACAATATCAGTTCAAAACACAAATAAAAAATTAAAAAATAAACTCACTAACAAATACTATAGAATATAAAGAAATGACATGGAATAACAAAAATGAGGTAAGCAACCTATTGGTCCTTATATCGTAATGCCAAAGAATCTGGTTTCAAGACTATTACAAATATCTTTATTGTTAAAAAGGCTTAAAAACTTTAGAATTAGATAATATCAATGACATTTAGCCATCAAATGAAGCTTAATAGCACACTTTTTTTTCCCAACCTTCATTTTATGTGGAGATAATCACATAATTCATATTATTTAATTCTATATTATTAAATTCTAAAACTTTTGAAGTCTCCTTAACCTTAAGCATTTTCGTAATAAACTTAAAATCACATTCCTTACCATAACAGTATAGGGGATTAATAGGTTGGTTATCTTATTTTTTTTCTATAAATATAAGTCCTTTTCAAAATGAACTCATGGATACAAACATATACTATAGAATATAAAGAGATGTGAGAATAGAAAAAAATGAGGTGAAAAACCTATTGGTCCCCTACTTGCTAAGGAATCTAGTTTTAAGACTATTACAAAAAACTTTATTGTTAAGAAGGCTTAAAAAGTTTAGAATTAAATATTATCAATGACATGATTGTCTTAGCCATCAAATGAAGCTTAATAATTTTTTGCACTAATTTCATTTGATGGTGAGACAATCATATAATTTTATATATATTATTTAATTGTAAAACTTTTTTGTCGTTTTCTTGACCTTTTAAGTAATTTTTTAATAAATTTAAAATTATATTCCTTGGCATAATAATGTAGAGGATTAAAAGGTTGTTTATCTCATTTTTTATCTACAAATATAAACTTTTTTTATAATGAACTAATGGATACAATAGCAAATATAGTTCAAATATACTTCAGCAAATACTATAAAATATAAAGAAACTATAATAATAACATTAACAAACATTTGGATATAAAACAACCATTTCAAACTTAAAAAAAAAAAATCAATGATACATAATTAATATAATTAAGAATGTCAACTTTAGATTATGATCTTCATTTTCGGTAGAAGAAAAATATTATTTTTAAATTTTCTTTAACTAAACATATGAAAATGAATAGTTAAACAATAAAAAAAATAATACCTAATTGACTTTGCGAATTTAAATTCACATATCTAAATATTATTCGTCTACAAAGTAATATTTAGTAACACCGTTTTAATATCATAAAAATACAAAATAACATTTAATAAATTTAACGTTAAATTTACCTGATTAAAAAAATAGTAAATAAAAAATTACAAAAGTAGTATAATTTTTTTAAAACTGTCACAACTCCTCTTCTTTGTTTCCTAAAATGTATAAATAATTGAGATCGATATTAGAAATTGAAATTGCGGTACACATGCAACATGCAATGGCGCAATCACATTATGCCAATAAATTATACTGTTAAATTTACCTAAACAGAAAATAATAAATAAAAAATATAAAAATAATAGATATTTTTTTAACTGTATCGCAACTCCAACATATATACAAATTCCTTGTTCCCTTGTAAAAAAAAATCTCAAACTGATAAGTATCAAAGAGTACCAAATTAATCTTTTGAAAGATGACGTGATGAACTCATTCTAAGGTGAAAATATATTATATTAAAAGACAAATACACACCAGTGTATTGACCAGATCTCACGATTGAATCTCATTTTCTGCAACCTAATTGAAGAGAGAACATTAATAATCAAAAGTGAAATGTATCAAGTTTAGAAAAAGAAAAAAAACACTTACTACTATTTAGGTTATATTTTAGCTTTTCAAAAATAAAAATGAATTTGGTTTTTCAAGAAAATAAAAAATGAATGCACCGTTTCTACTATCAACCGAAAGGGTTTCACATGCTCTACCAATTACTGCCACATGCTTTAAGAAATGATACCATATTATGACAGTGTTTTTCTTTTATTATTTTTTTTATGTGTTTTATGTTTTTGTAAGATTTTGAAATTAAATTTTTTTTATCAAATATTATTTTATTTTCATTCTTGCTAAATCATTAAAATGAATGTTTTAGTTTCTTATGAATTTTTATATTATTATATTTCACAGTTCGTAGAGAAAGTTTATTAATAATTATCTTTTATTTTATTTTTTTTATATAATCAATTGGTTTAATTCAAATTATATACATAAGTTTTTAATTGAATTTAATTCTTTTGAACGTTTTGAACGCTTTTTATAAATCATAACATAGACCAATTCTAATATAATTAAAAAATATAATCCATATTTTATTATATTATATTTTAAATTTTTGTAAATCCTTAATTTGTTTGATTGTGCACATATATGCACAATCTAGGAAAAATATAATAGACTAAGTGCAATTTTTCTTATTTATAATAGTTATAAATACAGCAATGAAAATAAATATAAATGTAATAAAAATAAATACAAACGGATAGAAAATAAAAATTGTCATTTCAATACTTTGAAAACAATGAAGTTAAATTTTAAATATGAATTACTGAAAATTTGAAATCACAATTTTAAACATGGGATTATTGTTTCTTTTGTTTCCGTTTACTCTTCTTTTACTGTATTAAAATAAAATAATATAAAATCAGAAATCAAACAATTAAAATAATATATATAATTATGACAAATATTGAAACGGGAAGAAACATATATCTATAGAACAATTAAAAAAAAAATCTTCTGAATGTTTTGGATGCTCTTTATAAATCATTAAATAGACAGATTCTAATATAATTAAAAAATATAATCTATATTTTATTAGATTACTTTTTAACTCTTTGTAAATACTTAATTTGTTTGATTGTGCACATATATAAAATAAAATAATATAAAATCAGAAATCAAACAATTAAAAAAAAATAAAAATAAAAAATATAAGAAAAATCGTTATTGTGACCAGTATTGGAACGGGGAAGAAACATATATCTGCATTTCGATTTCTATATGATTTGAAAAAATCTTTTTCTGTTTCCTCTTCCCTTATCTTTGAACTTGAATTTGACTTTCCAAGAAAAAGTAATGCGCAGTTGGCATGGTCAATACGAGTTCTGGGCTTGTAGTGTGTCACAGACTTTAACAGATGGATCTCACGTGACTCATTTATTTTATTTATTATTTTTTATATATTTTATGTTATTGTTGGATTTTAAAAATATTTTTTTTTTCTATCTCATATTATTTTATTTTTATTCTTTTCTACATCATTATTTTACTAAATCCAGTAAGGTATAAAAGAAATGTATGATTTATATTATAATTATCTTTTATTTTATTTTCCTATGTAATCAATTTATTTAATTTAAATTATATATATATATATATATATATATATATATATATATATGATGTTAAACTGAATTTAATTTTTATAATGTTTGGGTTTTCTTTTTGAAAAATCATGCGATAGATAGATTCTAATATAATTAAAAAAATATAGAAGTTCTTTTAATCTTATTAAATATTATGATTTGTTTGACTGCACATATATAAACATTCTAGTAAAAAAATATGAGACCGACAGTGTAGGTTTCTTATTTATAATAAGTATAAATAAAGTAATGAAAATAAATATAAGAATTGTGATTTCCAATATTTTAAAAAATTTTGAAATTAAATTTTAAGTATGAATTTCTAAAAATTTGAAATCATAATTGTAAACTTGTTCTTTTGTTTATGTTTTTTTTTTTATTATTTATCACCTCCTTTCATTGTTGTATTTAAACAAGAGAATGAGGCTGAAATATATGAAAAATGATAGTTCCTTGAAAAAAGAATTAATCTAACAATTGATAATAAATAAAATTTAATCTCATAATTTATTATAAAAGAAAATAAAATCAAAGGTCAATTTTATAATTTTCTTTTGTATTAAGAGCATTTTTAGTCAAAGAATAAATTTACCTAACTTTTATGTCTTATTATATGTAACATTTTTTTAATAAAGAACAACATTATTAAAATTATCTTCTGAATTAAATATTCAGATATTAGTTATTTTTATATATCATTTCTTTTGTCTTCTATATTAGACAATTTGTTAATCACATAATGTGTTACAAAAATACTAAAGCCATATTGATTTTCATCAAAACAATGAATTCATATACTAAAAGAGAAATTTAAAAATATTTTAAATATTAATTAAAATAATTAATATAGCAATAAAGATGAAACGTAAATAAATATTTTTTAGAGAAGAAAATAGTAAAAGTTATAATTCATTGAGTATTTAATTTAAAAATATATTTCATATTTGAAAAAATTATTGATTTATAAAAGTCTATATTGATGATTCTTCAAATGATATTCTCACTTGTAACATTTTTTTTTCACCTAGAAACAAATTTTAATGGATTATGATGAGTTGAGATTCACTTTTTTTGTTCTTCTAAAAATTGTAAAAAGGTTATGGGGTCATTGTACAGGCACCATGACAAGAGGAATTTTCTCGATACTTTGGACTATAAAGTTAAACTTATATGTATCCTTTTTGTCATGCAAAATAAATTTAAAAACAAGTTTTCTCACCTCTTAGTATAGTTATCACTTATTAATATTCTTCTCAAGCCACATCGATGAAATTCAAGCTACTACACTGTAAAAACATTATATAGGCATTAACTTAAGTTAATTGAAGTTAGTGAAGTAAAAGTAAATCTTATAGGTACTGTTGCAGTTTAGCTGATTATAGGCATGATTAGTTGCAGCCTTTTTGTCCATATGTGCAATGTGTATTATTAACCAAACTCAAGTGATGCCATGAGTTTAAATTTGTGAATGTATGAGTGTTTCTTCATGTTTATGCATGTGATTTTTGGAGGTGCAATAAAAACTGAACTGAATTGAGTGAATACTCAATTGAATGTTTCAAGGTGTGCATATGATGATTGGAGAGGGTTAGAACCTGTTGTGCAGTAATTAAACCAGCAAAATCACGCTACTAGTGGAGCGCCTGACAATGCGGAATGGAGCGAGCGGTGCCCGGTGGCAAGTTGAGATCGTTAGGCGATCTACGCTGAAATTTCGCCTAACGGTGCTTAGGTAGTGCCAGGCGATATCGTAGGGACATTGTAGTATTCTTTTTGCATTTTGCATGTTTTGAAATGTCATACCTGCCTAGGATATGCTTGACATTATCACGAGCAGGTAGGTTCGTGATTATTGATGGAACACGTGATTAATATGAGTGGGGTTGGTATTAATGATACCCTCGTGTGAGGATACAAGCGGAGAGGTTCGTATGTTCTGTACTCAAACTTGAGAGTTATTGCGAGCGAAGAGGTTCATAGCTGGATGAATCACTTGTGCTAGACTACGGGTGTGGAGGTCCGTAGCGGCTAGACTACGAGCGAGGAGGTTCGTAGAGGTTGGACCACGAGTGGGTAGGTTCGTGGAAGCATGATATATCCTGAGGCCATGGTTAAGTACATGTATGATAGGAATGAATAGTCTAGTCTCGTATAGGTGATAAGACGATGATCCAAAATACCCCGAGCAACCAGGGGATTAAAAGTGAGCATTGTGATAAGTTAGGGTCTCTTGGGTAGGGTTTCTATGTTACTAAATATGTGTGGTTATAATGATTTCAGCTCACCCTTTCTGTTTGTGTCTGGCGATGATTGTGTGGCTTGTTAGACGAAAGCATATGTTGTTTCAAGTGATGTTGGTGATGCTTAGAGCTAGAGTGAGGGCTAACTATTGGGATTTCATTTGAGGAGCTTGTTTTTTTTATTTTGTAATTTTTAATTAAGTTGGTTTTGGAAATAATATTTTTTAATGATTTACATTATGGATTTTGATTTTGGCGCTTGAATAAAGCTAAATTTATCGCACTTTTGGGAATGAATGTTAAATGTCGAATTATTTCCAATAGCATTTATTTTATTAAGTAATATCCAACAAGGATGTTACAAAGGTTCATAGAAAACTAAAGTTCACAAATGAAACATTGACAATTCTTAATCTTACGGAATAGAAAAACTTAAAGGTTGGCTTGAAATCAGAATCAAAATAAAAATTGTTCTAGCTTCCACAAAGGAAATAGAGGTTTAAGGGATTTCGGGCAAAGGTTGAACAGAAGCGGAGTGAAAAAGGGACAAAAAAAAGAGGAGTTGATAAGAGAAGACACGATGCAATGGTCATTAGAAGAAGAAATAGAAATAGAAAAACTTAATGGAGGAAAGATCGACATTTTGTCAAAATGTTATTTTTAAATAAATACACTAATATTTTAGGTTTATAGTCCACCACTACAAGAGAATATGGTTATTATCTATGCCAATATTTCGTAGGTAATGTGCATTTTTCATAGGTAATTTGAATTTATCTATGAATTACCTACGAAGTAAATTTCGTATGTATTTCGTTGGTAGATAACTTTATCTTCGAAAATGTACTTCGTAGGTAACTTACCTACGACATTTATCTACGAAATTGGAGCGTCCATGATTATCTACGAAAACATTCATCGAAAAATTTGCCATTTAGAATTCGAGTTACCTACAAAATATTTTGTAGGTAAATTATCTACAAACATTTCGTAGGTAATTTACCTACGAAAATTTCCATGGGTAAGTTATCTACGAAAACCTGTGTTGGTAATTTAAAAATCGTAAAATTTAGGAGATCTCACTTTTGATCTAATTAATTTTACTCCTAATTTTATGAATTTTAATAAAATTTAATATCAAATAATGGTATAATGTAACGTCCCAATTTAGTAGAATAATTCTAATAAATAAAACGTTGCAGGGTTATAGTATAAAATGAAGCACCAACAGAAAACATATAAGAATAATCTTCTAAAGTTATCCATAATATTATTAGAAGAAGAGTACCAAGGCACAAAACATTAAATAAATAAAGTGCTCACAGAGCAAGGAGTTGCAAAAAAATAAATAAATAAAACGGTATGACAAAAGTTGCTCAAAAGAGCACCAACTACCATGCCCAAAACAAGACAACAACATCACTATCATCCGAACGATCTTCAGGAATCTCCACGTCTGCTCACACTAAGGATTTGGTGATCATCGCAAAAAGAAACACCACATAAGAAAAACACAAGCAAAAGGGTAAGCTAGAGATAAAATATTTAACATGTTATTGAGCAAGCATATTATAAAACAAGTTATAGACAAGCAAAGCAGTAAGCACTCAAAACATGTGAAAGCAAACAATTGAAGGACTCTCTAACTCAATATCCGGATCATACTCTTGATATAGAATTCTAAAGGAAGTATGCACCTGTGCTGGTTTCTAAACTCTGCAGAGTCTAGACGCAAGGGGTTATCACCCAACCACACATAGGGTTAATCCTCTAATGTCTTGGGCCCAATACGTCCCAAGACTAGGACCTCCTGCCACTCTCACCACATAAATTATTCTACTCTATGTGAGCGTGAATAATTTTTAGAGTTCAGGATACCTTCCTTAATCTAGACATCTCCTATATCAAGGTATACATTAACCACCATCAATAAGAGTTTCCCTTGAAACTCTTTTACCAAAAATTTCCACATGCCATCTCAATCATTCAAGTCTCATGCCAAACCACTACCAATCAAACAAGTCATGTTTTCCATTTCATACTCAACATAACAAGCTACACACATCTAATCGACGATCAAACCGGTCAAACCATAAAATAGCATGTTACAAACCAAATGTCAAAATTTGAGCTCAATCAAACGGTTAATGAGTCGGGAAAGTCAATTTTATTAAAACTGCGCATATCAGAAAAATACACAGTTGCCCAACGAGCCATGGAACTCGCCCAGCGACTGTGCGACGCATCAGAATACGAGAAGTGATGTCAAACATCACAGTTTCATGAATATTTGAACCCCTAACTCAGAAATATACCAAAACTAACGTTGTCCAATCACTTAAACATGAAAAGAAATGATGGAGGAGTCAGGTAAACTCCCGTAAACTTCTTGCCTTTTCTTTCTCTCACGATTCCTATAAAAAATTATTCATTTTCACTCTTGTATGTTGATTTGTTTTCTGGAGTTCTTCGTTTTGTTATTTAGGTCAGTGAGAAATTTTTTTGTTATGTGGTGCGCAAATCTGCTTGAGAAGGTGGTTGCCGATGGAGGCAATGAAGGCGGCAAGGAGGCGAGAGCCCGTAGAGTTTCTTTCTCTCTCGGTTCACATAAAAACTTTTTCCTTTCCACCCTTGCTCGACGATTTGATTTTTGGTGTTGTTGATTTCCATGATTTTGATAGTCAAAGATTCTTTGATTTTCATTTCTCAGGTAATCCGTAATTCATTCTGAGTAAACTGTATTTGAATTTATCGAGATAAAATTGGGTCAAAATTCGAAAAGTTCAAAGGGTGACTAATCTTAATTTTCAATAAAAATTAAGAGAGAAAAATATATTTAATTTTAAAAATAAAACAATTTTTTATTAGCAATTTAAGAAAGAAAAGTATATTTAATTAAGTGTATATTTTTTAGTAAAAAGGAAACAAGTTGTCTAATAAATAATATTTATATTCTGATAATAAATACATAATATTACCATTTCTAATAGTAATGGACTTTCTTATATAATTTTGGAGGGGAATGTGTAGAGGCCTTAACTATGCATGGTTATTTAATAATTATATTAGTTGAGCATATGCTTATTATCATAATTGGTATCGGTGTTTTATAAATATTATCCAAATATTCTTAAAAGTTAATACGTCTCTCTTTTCTCCGTTCATAAAATAAACCAATATGAAGTCCTTCTGTTTATGTACATTTTTTTTTGTAAGTTTAGACAATGTCTTTAATAAGTTTATATGTACTCGTATTACTCTTATGTATAGTTCAAACACGTAATTCAATTAATGAGACTTATTTTAAAAAAATGTTTTATATAAAAAAGTGCATGAAAATTGATAAATAAGTTTATGTTAAGCATTATTGTTAAAACATAAAGATTTTATTAAAACAAAAAAATTAAATAAAAATAAAAATATGAAAGATCACATCAAATCCATGATATAAATATATCGTACAAAAGAATATTTTTTATGAAAAAATTTAAGTAATTACATAAATAAATAAAAAATAAACCAATGCAACTCCAGTAGATAAATTTTTAAAAAGTATAAGATATTTATCGTTAACAAAGTCCTTCACAATTCATAAAAAATACCTTCAAAATTTATTGTTGCTTTTTAAACATTATTATTTTTTAATATTTAATATTTCTTTGACATCGGATAAATTTTCTATGTAATCTAAACTTATTGACCATCTTCATCAAAATCCATCCTCTCAATATTGGAAAGATATGAGCATATATTAATCATTTTACTTTTTGTTTTCTTAAAATATCCTTTCTGCATCTATCTGATGGAAAAATTAAATTCGTGTCATGCTTCAGTTATAATGCCTCCACAGCCCTTGACAGTCTCGGTTAGTTGTGTTACTATTGAACTGTTTTTATTTTTCTTACTTCTATTCAAGACGAATATATATATATATATATATATATATATATATATATATATATATATATATATATATATATATATATATATATATATATATATATTTTTTTATTTTTTATAAT
>Ga0214542_1004384_pt1 | contig 28034 bp, 12 predicted proteins | sample CNSS1metaG_FD_160096 | JGI IMG/M metagenome (GOLD analysis project Ga0214542, IMG submission 160096) | Root nodule microbial communities from cowpea collected in UCLA plant growth center, Los Angeles, California, USA - CNSS1 | ecosystem: Host-associated > Plants > Roots > Nodule | place: USA...
TTATTAAATAAATATATATATATATATATATATATATATATTAAAATTATATTTATTAAAAATAAAGTGAAATATATCAGAACAGATAAAAGACTAACCATTGATAAATAAAGAAGAAGAGAAAAAATAGAAACATCTGATTTTATAGAAAGTTTGTAAAAGTAACGGTTAATTTTTAAAAATTTAATAAATTATTATATTTAAAGGGATAAAATCGGTATTTTGAAAAGTGGACACAAAAAGGGAAATCCTCTTTATATATTGTTATAGATATAATGGCAGATTGAGGAAAGTCATGACTTCTCCAAAAAAATATTAATTTTATTTTTTTTATATATGTAATATATATATATATATATATATATATATATATATTTAATTATATTTATAGATTATTATTTATTTATATTAAATTTAGTAAAAATATTATTTTATCACCTATTTTATTTATATATTAAAATTTATATATATTTATTATTTAAAAAAAACTGACTTGATAAACATTGGTTAATAATAGGTAGTAGGGTTCATAAATCATTAAAAAAAATTAGAGTAGAAAGAATGGTAAAGATATAGATTAAGAAACAAAAGATTAAAAAATGTACATTATCTCTCCTGAAACGATGTTAGTATCTTATTATATTCTATATAGTTATGATTGTCCTATTACGATGTTTTTCCTCTCACCTTAAGTTGTTCCCAAATCAGTATACGTAATTATGATTGTAAGGGTTCATTTATAAAATTGACACGAAACTTAATTATATTTATTCCGAAATTAGTATAACCTAAATTATGAAATTTGAAAATTTTGTGTTTTTTACTACAAATGGTAAAATTTGTAAAATTTTATAGATGTATATTGAGGTGCATTATAAATTTCGCTGCACATAATGAATTAGTTGAATAGCCTTGAACAGGAGTAGATATTAGAATGTCCATGTTACATTGATTCAATATATACAATAATTAATAATAATTTTAAATAATAATAATTTAATATAATTTTTTGTATTTGTTTTTATTATAATTTATTTAATAATAGTTTTTAAAAGTTAATATTTTTAACTAATCCATTATTTCATATATTTTAAGGGTATTTTAGTTTTCTTCAAATTTATCTATTATAATTTTTTATTTTATCTTTCACATCACTCAAATTATTCACTAACTTTCACAAAATTCATCTCCAAATTCATTCACTTTATCCTTTATATCTACTCAATTAAAAACACATTCATCCACAAAAAATTATACAAATTTATTTTTACATCCTTCTCCAAATTCATCTTTTTTCACGTGAACAGAGAGCCTAAAAGATTACAACCACAACACAAATGTTTGTATCACTCACCACATTGACAGTAAATAGATCTGGTTGTGCATCCATATTGGATGTGCTTAGTTGCTATAATTTTTTTATTATATTTTTCATTTACAAATGACGAATTAAAAAATCAATTTATTCGGATCAAGTAATTGTACTAACCTTGCAGTTTAAATTGTACTAACCGTGCACTATCATAAATTCTTATATTTTGAACAGTGCGATTTAAAAAAGATAAACTTGTATTTTATAATGTCTAATTTAAAATAATTTTTGTATTTTGTATCCGTAAATGTGAAGTTCAAAATACAAAATATTTGAACTATATAATTCAAAATATAAATACATTTATATTTTAAATTATACGGTTCAGAATATATTTTTAGTTTTATTTGTTTTTATATGTATAATTTAAAGTACACAAAATTATATTCTTGTAAACTCCGGAATACAAGAATGTATGGGGTGTAGGTTGAAATTATGGAACTGAAGAAAGAAATGACCAAAAAGATAAGCAGTGGCCCAATCTAGAACATTTTAAGAAAATGGCCCAGCTATGTTCTCGTCCATTGGACAAAAGTTTTCTGTTCCTTCTATGAAGTATTATTTTTTGAAAAAAAAAAGAAATCTTAAAGTAGTAGAATTATACATATAATATTAAATGTCATAAATTCATCAATTTAAATTTATTAACGTTGAAAAATAATTTGACTATTTTAATATATATGTAAACTAATTATCAAATTTAAATAATTGGTTATGCACTTTTATCTTTTTAAATATTATTTACGAGTGAGATTACTGCTTTTGGAAAATTGAACGTTTATTAAATATTTTCCTTCCCAAAGCAAAGTTCCATTATTACGTGGGCTCTTGGGAGTGTTGAAGTTCTTGGTTAAAGGCCCACCAATTTTAAATGGATAGCCCAATGGGTTTTTATTATTTTTCAACACCATTTAGTGGCTTCTTCTGACCTTTAGTGTTATTGTGAATACGAAATTGGAAATAAATTTCTAGATTTGGTTCATAAATTATTTTTTCCATTTAGAACTTATCTAACTTCTTTTCATTTTGGTTTAATTATTCGTATAGTACCCAGTTTGGGGCTAAAGTGTCAAATAGGTACCCGGTTTTAAAAAAGTGTCAATTGCATCTCAACTTTTGAAAATTGCTTCAATTAGATCCCTTTCAGACAAAGTTGACTAACGCTGTTAGTCAACATGTCACATGTCAATCTGTGGTTTTTTTGATTTTTTTTTAAAAAAATTAATTTTTTTTAATTTTTATTTTTTTTAATTTAAAAATAAATAAATAAATAAAATGCCACGTGTCAAGTCTCTGTGTGTGACACGTGACATTGTCAGTGCTACGTGGCATTGTAATATAAATAAAATGACTTTTACCACTAAATTTTAATATAAATATCAAATACTTAATTTTTGTAAAACTTATATACTTAATTACTTTTAATTTTATAAAAAAATATTTTAATTATTAAAAAATATTAGGTCAAAATTTAATCAAATACACATAAGTAGGTACTAAATTGAAACGAAAAAACATAAATAGGGACTAAATTGAAATCAACACAATGACATCTGATAGTGATACTGACACGTGGCATTGCAATGCCATGTGACACTGACAATGTCACGTGTCACACATAGGGACTTGACACGTGGTATTTTTTTAATTTTTTTTTAAAATTTAAAAAAAAAATCAAAATTTTTTAAAAAAATCAAAAAAATTACAGATTGACACGTGGTACATTGACTAAGGGCGTTAGTCAACTCTGTCTCTGAAAGGGACCTAATTGAAGCAATTTTCAAAAGTTGGGATGCAATTGACACTTCTTTAAAACCAGGTACTTATTTGAGACACTAGCCCCAAACTGGGTACTATAGGAGTAATTATACCTTTCATTTTTAATGTTTCTTGTGTTATAGATAGAAATTTGACTAATGATTAAAATTTATAATAATTATATATTTTTGAAAATATCAATTATATTTTTTAGTTAGAGTGAATAAACTAAATATAATAACAATTAAAGTTTAGTTTAGAGATGAAAGATAAAAAGTAATATGTCGAAAAGTTGTCCAAAAGAAAGTTTATATGACAAAAGTTTGAAATGAAGTGATTATAGATTGAATTTTTCCATGAAAATTTAGTCAATATCCAATAAAATATATTTAATTTAATATTTCAATTTATTTTAATTAGATTAAATTGATTTTAAAATTTTCAATATAATTTAAATTACATTAGTTTTAGATTAAATCTTTATCTTTATCAATTAGATTAAATTTAATGTGGGATTGTTTAACGTAAGATTAATCAAACTCAATTTGATATAGTTCGATGTAATGTAGGTACTATGTGTTCTTGGAACATAAATCTAATTTGACGACCTGATTCAATCTGTCTGGATCTTACTTAAACCTATCTAAACCATCACCTCTCAAACCTGAATTTGATATAGATTTGAGTTAACGTAATATTTCAAGCTTTTTTTTTTCTAAAACAAATAAGGAAAATCTTATTCACTGAGCTTTGTTTTATTTCCATAATTAAAAATTGACTGAAATTTAAATTTATTTCACGCAAATTAAGAATTGCAAGAATTATGTTACTTATTCAAAATATTAAAAAAAATTATTGAAGTAACATTATTTTTAATAAATAGTTTTTAAAAACACAGACAGTGATATAAGTTATTTGAGAATAATTTGGGAATAATAACATTAATGTTTCATTAACATTTAAGAACATTAATCAATTTTAATTTTATTAAGGATTAAAAGTGGAATTATTTTTGAAGAGAGTGAAAATAAATAAAATCAATTTAACAAGTATTCTAGTAAATCACAAATATTTTTATTTCAACTTAAATTAAAATAAAGAGATAAAGTTTTAGGTTGATATTTCCTTACTTAGGAAATTTCAATATAATAATGTGTCACTATTTTATTTATGATAACTATTATTTATGACACTTGAAACCTAATAAAAAAATATACCAAATTTATGATGTAAATTAAAATATAATCTTTTTTTTTTGAAATTAGACTAGAAAGACCTAAATATTATAAAACAAATTTTAAATAAATATAAAATGAAGAAGTTAGAAGTTTATTTTTTAATTCATTCTAAAATTTTCACTTTTTAGATAACAACTTGCTCTTTACATTCTCTCTATAATAAAAAGTATTTTAATTGTGGAAACTTTGTGGGATCAAAATCCATAAGAGTAAATATTGATTTAGACTCGTTAAAACATGATTTTGATAAGTATAATTAACTCTATGTGAGTTTTAGTTCTTTGGATGAAATAAAAGGAGATGTCATTAATGGAGGATTGATCTTTTTAAGAGTTTATGTAGATTGGTTGAGTTGTTGAAAGATTATGAAGAGATTCTTGGATAAAAACAGACTTCAATCCAAGAGGAATTAATATTATACCGTTATAGTGTGATAATTATTCTAAGTATAATATGTGATTGTTATGGTGAGATAATTATTCTAAGTATAGTATGTGATTGTTATAGTGTGATAATTATTCTAAGTATAGTATGTGATTAGGTTTCAATTTGAGGATTTAGAATTACATCTATTAAAAACTTTTTTCTTATATATTTTTTGAAAAAAAGAAATTTAAAAATTGATGTCACGACAGACACTAAAAGAAATCACAAAAAAATATTTTTTTTTTGTGAATTTTAGAATAAGATATTTGTGAATAATAAAACTTATGTTCATAAAGAGAAGATCAACGTTAGGTGCAAAAAAATGCATAAATCAAAAGAAAAAAAAATTGGCAATGACATACCTTATAAACTTTTCAATTCCTCTTCTTCTTTATCTATCTCACTGTTTCGATCCTTGCATTACAACTAGCTTTTCTCCACTTTTTTTTTTGCCTCCTTCTTTAGGGTTTTTGTTGTTTTTAGAAGAGACAGAAAGGAGGTGTGTATGTGTGAGTTGTGATGTCAAAGAAAAAGAGAAGTGTAGAGAATATTTTCTTTTTTAGATGATAGATCGGGAATCTATAAACCCACATTGCAATCCAAATGCAATCTTATCTTAAGTACAATGAACAAAATAAGAAAGGAATTTGTTGTGATAGCACGACATTATGAGAATCAAATAACAACAAATCATACACAAAATCAGTCATCATCAGGAATGTTGATTCTATTCATTAGGTTCTATTAATTAGAAAATATATTAATTTTAATTATTAGAATTGTCAACACCCAATTTCGTCCGGCTAAATAAATAATAGAATAAATAATAATATTTTGTTTTTTCAAAAAAGGGTATAAAAAATAAAATAAAAATAATAAATAAGTTTTCTCTTTGATTTTTTTTCTTTGTCTAAATAATAATAATAACAGAATAATAATAATAATAATAAATAAATAAATAAATAAAAAGAAAAAAAACTTTGTTTTAATCTTGTATGTATTTTCTTTTGAGGCTTTGTTTCTATTTTAGCCCAAAATACTCTATACACCCACACCGTTTTTCTTGCAACTAATGGTAGCCCAAAATTTAATTCTCGCACTCCCACTCTATGCTTTGTCGTTTCTGTTCCAGATTAAGAAGTTAGTCTAATAATTAGAAATAGAATATGTTCTAATATTTAGAATTATTTACTCTGTTTTTGTGCTCTGATTTTATGACACTTTTTTTTTTCCAGATAGAGAAAGTAGTAATATAATTCAAAACAATATCTCTTTTACTAATTAAAATTAATTTTGCTGATCACGTTTGATTTTGTGCTCTATTTTTTATATGACTTGATTCTCATTTTGTAATAATTTTAAGACCAGTTCTTGCATTTTAAAACTCGTTGTAATTAAAGCAGACCTTTATTACGAGATTAGATTAGATTTATGATGTTGTGTATATAAACCCATCAGAAAAAGAAGAAAATGAATTTTTTTCTCTCTCAAAAATTTCTAGAGACCTCTCTCACCCTAGGCACACATTCTCTTCTAACCCTCGCACATGAAAAACCACTCACCTTTGATCGCCACCCCCACGTGCTTCTTGGTGTTCCAACACAACTATTGTAAGTCTGATCTCCCGTTCAGGTTCGCAAAATTATTTTTTTTATTGTGTTATGCAGTATTTTCTTAAGATGTGTTTTTGATCTTGGTTGAATTTTATGTTTTCAATATTTCTTTTTCATATGGAATAAAACATTACTATCAAGCTTTTTGGGTTCATTAGTTTTATAATTAAGGCTTTATTGATTGCTTTGGGTTGTGAACATTGTTGCGTGAATAAGTGAGAGATATCATGTTTTGACATTGTATGAATATGTTGTGCCATATTTTTTTCATGTTAAGGGTTGTAAAACTTTTTCATATTAAAATAATATGTTTAATCCTAAACGTTATTTCCTAATCTTTTATTTATTTATTTTCCTAATGTTTTCATAAATTGTGGATATGAAGTAGTCAAATTTTGGTGGATATCAATGTCTTATTTCGAAAGTATTTTTAAAAGGAAGTAATAACAAATAAATAATTTAAATACCTTTTAACTTTTAAAATGTATATAAGTGCTCGTGTGACCACTCGCGTCGACCTAGTACTTAATACATTCGCTTTTCTATAAGATTACTAAAAAATACAAAATTTTCAAGTATTAAAAAAGAGTGATATCAACATCTTCGAACAAATTGTTTTCAAAAAATCTTTTTTCATAAAGAACTACGTGACCCTGATTCTCCATTATGAATGGAGATACGTAGGAGCAAGGAGTAATCCTTGTCGGGCCCAAAAAACAAAAAAAATAATCTTTTTTGTTTCCTTTGTTTTCTTTGTCATCTTTATTTATTTATTTATTTATTTTTATAATTGTTAATTTATTAATCTATTAATTTATTAATTTTTTTATTTTGTTTTATTTATTTATATTTTATTTATTTATTTTATTTTATTTCTTTTTTTTAAATAAATATTTAAAGGAGACCACATCAATTTGTATTTTAATTAAAGGTACCGTCTTAAGGATGGGTGTTGTAGGGTGCTAACACCTTCCCTACGCGTAATTAACTCCCGTATCCCTAATCTCTATTTTCGTAGACCTTGTTTTTTTTTTATGGTTTTCCATAGTTTCCTATAATAACTATGGTGGCGACTCCAAACTCTGTTTTTTACAAAATTTGTTGTTTTTTTGGTTCGTCGTCCCGTCGCGATTTCGGTTGTGACAGATGACGACTCCACTGGGGACCTTAGAGAGTTAGGCCATTTAATTAAATATATAAATTGATGTGGTTGTTTCAAATTTGTTGTTTTTTTTTCCTCTTTTCTTTTTCATTCTTTGTCTTATATTTATTTGTTTTATTTTATTTTATTTCTCATTATTTATTATTATTATTATTATGTATATTTTTGTTAATTTTTGTTAATTTTGGATGATTTTTATCTTATTTTATTTATTTATTTATTTATTGTTCATATCGCTTTATTCTTATGCTTGAATTTTGAATCCTAGGATAGATGACTTTATTATATATATTTGTCTATTTTTTTCTCTGTTTGTTTGTAGGAAGGGGTTTGGGTATGCATTATCCTCCCTTCACACACACTATGTGCATGACATGAGTGGGGCCCTATACCCGGGCCTGAGTAACTTTAGAAGTAGAGGAGATTGTGTAGTAGTGTCACAGTGAATGTACTTCCCAAGTGGTCATTGTGAGAACCCCAGCTAGAGTTTGTTTGCTTCATTGGTACTCCCACCTCTTATTGTTTACCAACTGTCGTGGGAAATGCCATGAAGTGGGCCATAGCTCTAGTGACCTTGATATTTAGGTATTAGGAAACCATCCTGGTAAGCACATGTATTTTACCTTAGATCCATTAGGCGCCAAATCTTTGTTAAGGCACAAAGGGAGATGTACATGTTTTTTATTCCTCGGTTTATTTTATTTTATTTTTTATTTATTTATTTTTCCTCTTGATTTTTGTTTTAGTAATAAAATCATGCATAACATATTATTGCATCCATATAGTTATGTTTTCTCATATCATGTCATCATGTTTATTTAATTTTAGGTTTGAAATTATAAAGTTGTGATTAAGTTTAAAAAGAAAAGGCAAATTAACATGGAATTTAGAGTAGGGGGCAGTTAGATTTTGATATTTTGAAGAAGAAATTATCCTTTAGGGTTGTAGAAAGTATTTTGAGTAATTTGAGAACGTGATAACTAGGGTTAGAGATTAAGTTTTCTTTCTAACACATTGATTTATGAGCATTTTAGAGGGTGGGTTTGTGTGGACTCTTTTCCATGTTAATTTCTATTACTCATAACTTTATAATTTCTTAATAAAATAAACGATTTGCATTATGTTTTCCTTCCTTTTCTTTTTCTTATCTTTTTTTTTGTTTAATAAAAATAATAGAGCAAAAATAATAAAAACAAATACGGCAAGGCCAAGGCACCCTTATAGGACGCGAGCAAATAGTAAAAACATGGAGGACTGGGAAACCGCACAAGAGACAATAAAAGCAGATATCAATCAGTTAAAGGATCAAGTAGGTCAAATCTTGGAGGCCTTGAAGTCCTTAAGGGTTTCAGGAGAAGCTTCATCAGCAAAGGGTGAGAAAAGCACTCACGACGCTCCTTTTGCTTTTCCAACGTACGGATTGCCATTGGGTTACACCACACCTGTTGGAGAATATTCAGAGGCTGAACATGCTTCCTTCTCATTCCCAATCAATACTCCAAGAAATGAAGTGACTACCTCTGCAGAACCACGAGTGATTGTAATACCCAAGCCTTTAAACACAATTGTCGATGATGACTCTTTGGGCAAGATTACACCACACCCTACTATGCAAGCCGTATCCGTTGATGTTGAGGGAACCAAAACTAAGTTGGAAATTTTAGAAGAACGACTACGAGCTATTGAGGGAGGTGGAAACTATGGGTTTGGCGATATTGCCGGTTTAAGCCTAGTTCGTGATGTCAAAATACCTCACAAGTTTAAAGTTTCGGAGTTTCAAAAGTACAAGGGTACCACATGCCCTAGAAGCCATCTAACCATGTATTGTCGAAAGATGGCTGCCTATGCTTATGATGACAAATTGCTAATCCACTTCTTCCAAGATAGTTTGGCTGGGGTAGCATTGAGTTGGTATACACACTTGGAAGCGTCTCACATTCGTTCTTGGATGGATTTGGTAGATGCCTTTTTGAAACAGTACAAGTATAACATGGATATTGCGCCAGATCGGTTGCAATTACAAAACATGGCCAAAAGGGATGCTGAATCATTTAAGGAGTATGCACAACGATGGAGAGAGCTTGCTGCTCAGGTGGAGCCTCCTCTTCATGATAAGGAAATGGTGGCAATGTTTGTGAGCACGTTACAACCACCATTCTATGAACACATGGTAGGGAATGTATCTTCAATTTTTGCTGATATCATCATCATAGAGATTGGGCTAAAAAATGGAAAAATTACATATAGCCCGCTTGCGGCTACAACTCCTAAAAAGCCTGATTTCAGTCTTGGGAAGAAGATGGAAGTAGAGGTGCACGCAACATCAACAATACCTAAGTGGGAAAATCAGACTCTTGCTTACCAAGCACAATCTCTACAATAGGGATCATATCAATCACAACACAATAACACTTGGAAAACTGAGGCTAACACAAATCCCAACCAGTCTTTGGGGCAAATCACTAGTCCTAGAAGGAATCAAGAAAAGAATTATATTCATTTCACTCCTATTCCTGTGACTTACACAGAGTTATTGCCGGATCTACTCCGTAATGCTTTGGTAGCTATCTGCCCAATGAAGCCTTTGGAGCCACTATACCCTAAGTATTTTGATGCAAATGCCACATGTGATTATCACGGGGGAGCCATTGGTCACTCTACTGAGAAATGTTTGTCTTACAAACACAAAGTGCAAGCTTTAATCGACTTAGGGTGGTTAAAATTTCAAGAGAATAAACCCAACATTAAGGTCAATCCCCTCTCTGGGCATGATAATGCCTCAATAAATGCTATTGATCTCGAGGGACATAAGTTGGTGAAGAATGTGAGCGAAATTAAGAGTTCGCGAAAGTTTATTTTTGAGGCACTACTAACAGTAGGATTATTGGGAGGTGAATATAACTTAAGGGATGCATGCGGGTTCCATCCAGGTGCTGAACATTCCATCGAGGCGTGCAAAAAGTTCGAAAATTTTCTACAGAATTTGATCGACAAGAACTTCGTGCAAGTATGTTGTGGGGACAAAGAGGACAAGAGGAGGCTGGTAGAAGAAAAGAATGAGCTAGGCCTAGCTCGCATAGAAGGACGAGAACGAAAGAAAGGGAAGATTTGCATCAGTGACATCAAAGAGAGCTTCCGCAGTGTTAGATGGATTAACGCTTGTCAGATATCACCATCGAGGATGGAAATGGATTGGAAACCTTAGACTTTGCGCGGTCCTGTCCTCCAGACATATAGTTGAATAATTGAGAGATAATGAATTACCCGTGATGTTTAATTTGGAGAAAATGTTTTTTTAGTTTATCCTATTGCTTTACCCGAAGGGAGTTTACGTGATGTTTTTTTTTCTTTTATGCTTAGTGTGACAATACAAAACATTTATAATTTGCATTTTCGATCGTTTTCGTTTTATTTATTCGTTTTATAAACTCAAATAATGCAAATATGATGATGAATATTTTAATGTCGATATTCCTGATTTTGAGCACTCTATTGATAATATGGAAGATGATAATGAGGATGACTGAGAACCTTCTCCGTTTTGTCAGAAGATGAATGGGGCAGTTGGTGTTGCTAATAAAAATATAAAGAAGATTATACAAAAGATGGTGGTCATGTACAAGGATTGACATGAGATGCTTCCTGTTGCATTGCATGGATATCATACGTCAATATGTACTTCAACTGGGGCAACACCTTTCTATCTAGTATATGGAATGGAAGCAAGTAGTACTCCTCTTTGAGGTGGAAATCTCATCCTTGCGAGTATTAATGGAAACTCAATTAGAAGAAGCAGAATGGGTTCAAGCTAGACTTGACCAACTTAACCTCATTGTGGAAATAAGGTTAACTACGGTGTGTCACAGACAATTATACCAAAGAAGAATGAAAAAACGTTTGGCAAAAAGATGCATCTCAGAGAGTTCCATGAAGGCGATCTGGTTTTGAAAAAATCTTACCTATACAAAGGGACCATAGAGGCAAATGGACTCCAAATTTTGAAGGCCTGTATGTGGTGAAGAAAGCATTCTCTGGTGGGGCACTAATTCTCATAAGGATGGATGGGGAGGAGTTACCATTGCCAGTCAACTCTGATGCGGTTAAAAAAATTTATACATGATGAGCAACATAGGTGGTAGGAAAGCAAAGAGTGGGAGTGAGAATATAAAACATTGGATTGTTAGTTGTAGGAAAGGGTGGTGTGGGTGAATAAAATATATTGGGCTGAAAAATAAAATAAAATCAAGGTGAAAGAAAAACATAAATGAAAGATAAAAAATGTCGAAAAAAGATTGAACCTAATCAAAGAAAAAATATTTATTTTATTTATTTTATTTTTTCTATTTTTTCATTATTTTTTTCTAAAAAAGTTTTTTATTAAGCCGAATGAAATTGAGTGGTGGCACCAAACAAGCCAAGGTTCGATCATGATGATTATATGTCGAGTTGTAATGGGAGATCGAGGAGAAACCCACAATCTTCTCATGACTTTTACACATGTCAGAGGTTTCTTGTGACTATTGTGGAGGCATGATAAAATTTTACCTGCCCCATGATGTACGACAATTATTCTGGCCTAGAGTTTGGAGCTCTAAACTGAAGAATAAAAAAAATGAATAATCTGATTCAAAGTGAACGATACGTTAAGTGAGAAAATCCTTGTCCTTAAACCTTGGACTTGACTTCTTATTTATACCTTCCAAGGTTTTATATCATATATCGCTATGCTAAAAAATATAATAACTATAACAAAATATAAAAATTATAAGATACAATATATGTTAAATCATAAGAATATGTTAATAGAATAAAAACCTCTTAAGAGCCTCGAGGCTTAATAATTTTGTTGTAACTTCAAAAACTCTCATATAAGTCCAAAATAAGTATCACATGTATTTGGGTTGGTCCATGAGCAATTTATCCATCTTCAGATTCAGGTTGGAACGTGAACGATTAGGAAAATACAAATCTGTATGACCTACCAGATACAATTCTTTTTCACAAACAGACTAAGTTGTAAGAACATCCATCAATTTTCACCGTTTGATATGTTTCTCTATGTGAGTCCAATATTAATAGATTTAGAATATCTTATGCATAATTACATAACCTAGATCATCTTAACATAGTATTTTCTTCCTAAAAATAATATTTTTCACAAGAGACTACATGTCATATCATAACCATAACATCATAGATTCTTCGTATACGTTTCAAATCAATTCAAATACTAATAGATTTATAAATTCGTCATTTATCACATATACTAATGTACAAATATGTTATGACAATAAACTAAAGGGAAAATAATTTATCATTTACAAAAAATTTAAAACATGTTTCATAAAAAACGTCAAAAACACTTTGCTCATCCGACGAATTAAGTACATGTTGCAATTCACTCATCCACCATTGTACTTGCTCAACCAAAGATGTCAACTTGCCCATCGAATTTTAACTACCTAGGAAAACATATTCTCATCCGACAACTAAAGTATTCGTTTAAAGACTACATTAGTAAGAGTTTTTATAAAAAAAGACATTGTTTAATGATAAGTAATTCAGTTAGTGACCAAAATTCTCAGATTTTCTTCTCAGATTTTCAATTAATTAAATTTCCTCTAGTGATAAAAACATTGTGAGTTTTAATGAAACAACTCACCGAACGAATTTGATTCTTTAAGCAGCTAAAACTTCTCGATTCAATTGCATGAAATTTTCTTAATGAATCTACGTGATTTAAATATTTTAAAAAATATAACAAGTAATGTAATTGGTTCAAATTCAAATCTTTCTTCCTTTATCATGCCTAACATAATCATGTTTTTTTTTAAATAATAACTTGAACCAATTTGATTATATTCTAAGTTATATGTATATGTGTATACATATATGTGTACACACAACATATCTCATGAAAATCTATCAACTCAAACTATTCAGAGTTTATCTTAGTTACTTTCAACCTTTTTATATCTCAAGTATACCATACGTAGCTAAGAAAAGTTTTTTACAAAAACCATTTAATCATCTTACAACATAAATATTTTCACCATATCTCTAAACATTCATCATTTCATACAACATTTATGTATAAATTCAAACAATTAAAATATAAGCAAAGAAACACAAATTCTGTATAAAAAATAGAATATTTGTGACATTTTCACATTCAAATCCAAATCATCTAATCTAAGGTATTATAAAATCATAACTTGTTTTCCTTATCTATTAAGATATATTCACTCAATATTAAGCTCTCAACTTTTTATTCTCACAAAATTAAATTTATATGTAAAAAACTCTAATAAACAATTTAAATTGATGAAACACACAAAACCTTAGACTTGCAAACTTTGTCAAAAATGTTGTATTCTTCACTATGATATCTAGGATCGATTTTGATATGAGAAAAGATGAATAGATCTTTCCAAATTTTGTTGAGAAGACAAGATAAAAATGTTTTACAAATGTAATGATTTTTATGAGATGAAAATTGAATAGTTAATTTTTTCTATGTATAAAGTTTTTTAACTTAAATAATGAAATATTTATACGTTATGTTATTGTTTATTATTTTTATTGATTTGATCATGGTACTTTGTCATTTTATCCTATTATCTATTACAACTATATCTTATTTTATTTTTTGATATAGTGGACTTTTTTATTTACTAAACTTATTTGAAATTGAGTTGCACACCTACGATGGATTTGATATTGACTTTGATGATTGCATGACAACACTTGGTTTTGGTAGATTTGTGTTCATAATTAATTATCTTGACACATTGTGAGTTCAATAAATAGAGTCAAAATTGGTTGAGACATGATAAGACTATTTATGTTCTTCATAATGTGGAAACAACTACAGAATTAAATACAAGTCAAATAATAAATTATAACCGATTACAAGTGTGGATGATAAAATGACATTCTTTTACAGCAACCGAACCATGAACTTGATTTTTGTTTTCACCTTATTTTTTAAAGTTAAAAGATTAATATTTTAATCTATGTTTCACCTAATTATTTCACCGTGTACCTAACACAAAGTAAGTGATGAAACTCTGCATATTTAAAAAATAGTTAAATGAAAAGTGAGGTATTAAAGTGAAGAAAAAGAAAACAGAAAGATACAAGGACAAAAACGTCATCAAACTTTGTAAGTATTATGTTGAAACTTTTTTGTCATCAGTTAACCTTTTCATGTCTCGCATTATGTATTACGCTGAAACTTCATATTTAAAGTACAATTTACTTTGTACAGTACTTGTAGAAGGAGTCATTGTATAATACTTTATATACATATGTTATTAATTAAAACATAATATAGATACATACTTTATTACTTTATATGTTTTAGATTTGTATTTTTGTAAAGTACAGTTTCATTTTGCACAGTGCATGTTGGGAAGGGACAGTACTTTTTCAAATAATTAATACTTGCGGTGTTTTAGGTTCTAAGCCTTTAAATAACCTTTTCAAATATTTTTTCTTATCTTTCAAATATAATATAATATAATATTTTATTTTTTTTGATTTGAGAGAAAAAGATAATCTATTTTTGTTCGAAACACCCTCAAATTTGGACCTTGAAACAGTGTTGTGTTTGTTGTAGAAAGAGAGTGAGTGGTGAAGAACCAACAAACGACAAGTTGGTACTGCTACGCCGTACACGGTAGCTAAGTTGCAGCCACCCAATCAATTAATCAAACGGCGCAAAATGACCCCAAACCATTATCAATCTAACAATTCCAACAACTACTAAATTCATTACGGAATGATTTCTATAATATCTATATTAAAAAACAAAAAAAGAAGAAGAAGAAAAGCTTGAGTTGATTAATAATATAAAAAACTATCATGACGGTCTAGAATGTGTAAATTTGATTTTTCTTTATATATATAATAATTTATAACAACATGTGAGATTGGTAGTGAAGTAAAAAGTTATGATTGAAAATATTTTGAGATAAATCAGTTCTAATGTGTATTCTTTTTCTACTAAAAGCTAGATCTCTAATTCTCCCGGGCTTCCTTTTTCTAGAAACTTTAGCATCAATGAATTCGATTAACTAAAAAAACTAAATAAATAAAATCTGTTAAGAAAGAAAGAAATAAAATAAATTATGACCCCACGCACCCTTCTGACGCCATAGCCGGAGGGCGGCGGGGATGACCTAAGCTTTGTCGTCACGCGCGATCTGCGATCTCTCTCGGTTCACGCGCCGTGTTGTCTTTTTTCACCCTTTTTATCTTTTTGTTTTTGTGTTCCTTTCTTTTTGAGAAATAAAATAAGAAGAATACAGCAACATGAACAGTAGCACTTGAGGGAAAATTACGAGACACCCTTTTTCACCTCAACTTTTACATTTTAACCTCAAAAAAGTCAACCGCCACCGTTTGTCTATATCTGAAGCAGACACAACCCGGTTTCACTGCGTTGGACTTGGACCGGCCGGTTCAGTCCATGTCCGTGTCCATCAAAATCAATATCAATCACAAACGAGGAGTGTGTCTCCATCTGCAATGGATTTCTGTGTTGTCTTGCCACCTTTCACTGTCAATTTTTATTTTTTATCTGGAAAGTTTATATTTTTCCACCACCCATGTTCGTTAACTTGTTGGAAAGTTTAGAGCTTTAAATAAACAGAGGCATATGTAAAAAAATAGTTTTTGGGTTTGTGGGATGGGTGGTGTGGACCCGGATCCGGTTCTGATTTCGAAGGTAACAGAGAGGGACTTAACATGAGGAACCGTATGTTGCAAGCCATAAAGGTTGCATCTCGGGAGGTAGGTGAGTGGTGAGAGTAAATTGTGGGGGAATTTCATGCCTTTTCGGGAACTACTATTAGAAAGTTGTTTGATTTTTAGAAGAAAAGAAGATAAGGTGGTTTTTTGATTTTGTAATGGTGGTTTGTTTGTTTTTTTAATAATGGTTTGGTTGTAACATTGGGAAATTGGGTAGTGCAGAAATGGGCCAATGATGGAAATGAAAAAAAAGAGAGAGAAAGAGAGAAAGACCTCAGCATGCAGATTGAAGAGATGATTTGATTTGATGTAAAGCCTGTGAGGTTGGGGCTGTGCTCTCAAAATCCGAGCATGATGTGTCAAACTCCCATGGCATCAATCTCTCACACACACCTTCCCCTTCTTGCTTGATAGTGATGGATGGATGGATTTGATGGCTGGGTGGGGTCATTCTCATGTTTTCAATAACTCACTTCAAAATCTACTAATTAATTAATTAACCCCATGGTTATGATTAGCATATTAGCATTAGCAGAAGAAGAGGTTAGAAAATGTGGAAACATGGAACACGATAATAACATAAGAAAGAAGCATGTCTGTCGTATTTTTGTTTTGTTTCCTGGGCTAATGTTTGTTGAGGAAGGAAAAAAGGCGTCTCAAAAAGTGAGACATTATATCCAATGTCTTGGGTGATAGGGCCCTGTGTGTGTGGGTGTAAAATCAATGAATCAATCTTCACCTGTTGTTTATGCCCTTGCTTTCTGCTTCTTCACTTTTTCCTCTCTCAGTTGCACAATACTCACTTTCAGTAACATTTGTTTTGTTCTGTGAATGGTCATCTGTTCACCAAATGTGTTATTTTATGGTATTAAAAGCTGTTGCCTTTGACATGTCATGATATTGATACCCTCTTGTGATTAGATTGTATATATAACAGTAATAATTCTCTAGTTTTGGTTGTATTCACACTTGTACAACCACACTTTCTCTCTGCTCTCACCACCACCATTTTCTTTCTTTTTCTCTTTTCTATTTTTGATATGTCATGTAAAATTGATGCTTCTTCAAAATTGCATTTTCGTTTCCATTTTCTCTCCCACCACCGCTACCAGCTATGATTATGATACAACAGTTAAATGTATCAATCAGCCATTGATATGTCATGCAAATATCCTGCTAACTATCATGGTAATTCAGAGTTACTGAGCCTTTCTCTTTTCGAATATGAATCTCCAACCCACATGCTTCTAGATTTTTACAGTGAGATTTTTGAATTTGAAAAAAAAAAAAGTTTAATCAGAAAAAGCTGATAACAAAGAAAATAACTAAAAATGATTTTAACAAATACCAATAAAGGTTATATATAATATGATGGGAAAAGGAGGTAGGAAAATCCCATGACACCCCTACGGCTAGAAGGAAAAGAGAGCAGATTTATGTATTTGTCTTGTATGTCACTGGTTGTGTTGTATTGTATGTCATCATCAGCAAGTGTTACTTTCCACATAAACCGTTTTTGTTAGGCGTAATTAATTTATGTTATATTTATGACATGAAAAATAAATAATATCTTGGGACCAGAAGTAGTACATTGCAATGTTTATTATCAGAGAGAGGATTTCGTGAAAGCATAACTAAAATAAAGGAATTCTCCTGTGAGTTGTTAGAAACCAAATGCAATAACGCCGTCTGCACCTTGGAGATTTTGTTGTATTCTTGTGTTTTAGCCGTGTCTTGTTTAAAGGGCGAGAAGGAGAACACAGTAAATTAGGCTTGAACAAAAATAATAATCTGTCATAACAACCATAGAAGGCAGAATAAATTTTAATAGAGTTGTTGAGAATGAGAGTGGTGAAGCAAAAGAGTACCAAGTAATACATAAATAAAAAGTGGGGAAGTTGGCGTGTAATAAACATGGTTGGTGTTTCTGATTATACAATTTTTGTCCTGCGCTGACAGACAAGATATGAAACAGCTTTATCGATACATATACATGGTGAAAAATCTCGCATTCTATTTTCCTATTCTTTTTTCTGTTTAAAAACCTTTTTTTCCTTTTTCTTTTTTCTTCTTTCCCTTATCACACTATCTCTATTCTTTTTTCTGTTTCAATGTTTTCCCTTTTTTCCTTTTTCTTTTTTTTTTCCCTTGCTAGTTGCAATATCTCTCATGAAACCACTTTCTGTTCCCTTTCTTACAATTTCTTCACTGACAAAGGAATACCTGCACATTTCCTCACGCACGCACGCATACTCAATCGCCACCACTCCCTCGTACATCACCCTCTCTTTCTCTCTCTCCCTTCCTCTTTCTCTTTCTCTCTCTAGCTATGTGGATCATGATGAGAACCCTGTCAGAGAGTAGAGAGAGCTATCAGAAGAGGATAGTGCAGAGAAAACACAGATTTTTCCAGCCATATCATACCTTATTATTTCACCTTTTTCTCTCTGCCACCCGATTCATCAAATCCCCATGAGACCACCCCTTATAATCCACTCTCTCATCTCCAATCCCAAACCAAAAACCCAAAAGTGAAAAAAAAAAATAAAAAGTTATAAATCCCTCTTTCACTATTTTGCTTCTGTTGTTCCCCTTCCCCATGCCATCACTCTCTTCTCCTATATATAATCAAAGCCATAAAGTGTTAGCATCCAAGATTCTCTTCTTCTGGTTTCATTAATTTCTCTCACACTTTTCACCTCTCTTTTGCAAGTTCCCTCCTTCTTCCTCTTCTCTCTGATGGACTCCTCCTACCACCATTTGGACCACACTGAGGCTCATCTGCCACCAGGCTTCAGGTTCCACCCCACTGACGAGGAGCTCATAACGTACTACCTTCTCAAAAAGGTTCTAGACAGCAACTTCACTGGTAGAGCCATCGCTGAAGTAGACCTTAACAAAAGTGAACCATGGGAGCTCCCAGGTAGACACCCAACAACACCGTCTTCTTTTTCTTTCTCTTTGGTTTTCAGTTGTTACTTGTTACTTACTTGGTACTTTCCATAGTGGTACCACAAAGAGTTTTTTTTTTCCTTCTAACTTTGTTGTTGTTTGTTGCTGGCAGAGAAAGCTAAAATGGGTGAGAAAGAGTGGTACTTCTTCAGCTTACGTGACAGGAAGTACCCTACTGGTTTACGAACTAATAGGGCTACTGAAGCTGGTTACTGGAAAGCCACCGGGAAAGATAGAGAGATTTACAGCTCCAAGACTTGTTCTTTGGTGGGGATGAAGAAAACCTTGGTTTTCTACCGTGGTAGAGCACCCAAGGGAGAGAAAAGCAACTGGGTCATGCATGAGTATCGTCTTGAAGGCAAATTTGCTTACCACTACCTTTCTCGCAACTCCAAGGTCAGTATAGTTTTATTTAAATGATTTATCTCTCTAAAAGCTCCTATTTTTGTGTCATTACTCTCAAAGCATTGAAGAATGTGTACCTTTTAACCTATGATGAGCCGCATTTTAACCATCCAAAATTTGCAGTGAAGTAACTTTAGTTAGGTGGAATCTGGGTTTCCTTTAGCCTTCCATAAGTAGGTTCCATTTACCAATGTTGTAATGAGTTTTCCCTTTCAATTCTTTCCATGTTTTGGTTCTCGATTAAGATTTTGTTTCTCTTACCTTCCCTCTTCTCGCTCAATCTCCTCTCAACAAATGTTGCTTCTCCCTTTTGACCTAGAGTTATTACCCTAAGGTTCATCAAAATGTTTGTCTATTTTCCTTCTGTCAACACATGGTTGCATGAGCACCACAATCCCAGCCAAATAATTTAAAACGTGGTTTTTTCCCGTGATTCGTATTCCATTTTTGCAGAATAGTATAACAGATTTGCACAGCAACAGCTTTTAACACTCGGCTATGTTCCTAACATCAATTTAAGAAGAGTTATGATTTATTTGGTGTTATGTCACATGCATTAATGAATATTGTTGGTGTTGCACTAACACGAACCCTTGTGATTTAATGAAGGACGAGTGGGTCATATCTCGCGTGTTCCAAAAAAGCAACACAACCAACGGAGGCTCAGCTATGTCTGCTTCAAGTGGCTCCAAGAAAACGAGAATGAACACCACCAACACCACTCTCTGCCCAGAACCAAGTTCAACCTCTTCGGTTTACCTTCCGCCTCTTCTGGACTCTTCTCCCTACACCACGACAACCCCAGTAAGCTTCGCCGACCGTAACAACTGTTCCTACGACAGCACCACCAAAAAGGAGCACGTGTCCTGTTTCTCCACAATTGCTGCAGCCACCGCTGCTGTTGTCTCCCCCAACAACTTCACCAATGCAAGCTTCGACCTTCCACCATCTCAGCCTCTGGGAGCGGATCCCTTCGCTAGGTTTCAGAGAAACGTCGGTGTCTCCGCCTTCCCAAGTTTGAGGTCACTGCAAGACAACCTCCAGTTACCGTTCTTTTTTCCTCCGGCAGCACAGCCCTTCTCCGGCGGTACCTCCGGTGATCTCCTCTGGCCGATGCCGGAGGAGCAAAGGCTGGTTGATGCGGCCCACAACGTTCCACTGGGTGTGTCGGAGCTTGATTGTATGTGGGGATACTAGTTAGTTCATCTTTTGACGACCGTTGACATCGAAATCACGTCATGTCATGTTATGTTTCTTAAGCATTTCAGTTATGTTCCATAATGGCCTTGTATGGCTTGAACTACGATTATCACATTGTATGTTTTTGTTTTTGTTTTTGTGTGTTAACTAGGGCTAGTTGATGTAACGGTAGTTTGGTTTTTATGTGGTATGGTCCACTTTTGGATTTTTGTTCTTGGAAGTGTTTGCCATGTCTGACGTGTTTATGGTGAGAGTAAATGCATGGTATTAAAGAGTCTCAGATCGTGTGGGGTTTGATTTTGATCTTTCTGGAAATCTTTGCGTTTTCTGCGTTTGAGTTATCAGCTATGAACCGTTATAGAATTACAAATGTTTGCGTTTCTGACCTGTGGGTCTTGTAACTAAATGCTTAATATTTAAGGAGTAGCAGCGCAGGATCTTGTTTGCTAGTGCTAGATACGTTTGCAACCTTGTACTACTAATAGATTTTAGATCTCCACAGATTTTAATATTCCACAAGGCTTATATCCTCAACTTAGAAAACTGATAAGAGATATATCAAAACATTAATACGATGTATGATGTATGTGTGAAAAAATAAATGGAATTATCCAAAATTAGATTCTTTAATGAAACACGGGTGCACCTTAATTAAGGTTTCTTGTGACCAACACCTGAGATGATGTCAGGTGAAGTAGATGATGTCATCTTTTTTAGCGATAGAAACATCTATCACGTTATCAGTGATTCATCTTTTCTTTAATAATTGTAGTTAGGAGTGATTACTTTTGAATATCATGCTCCATGTGTGGCAATTCACATGTAATAACTAATTCATATATCGTTGGTCTCTTCTTTGCTTCATTTTTCTCGATATCATGAGATGCGACCATTTAATTTAATACGAAACAAGGTTAGGAAATCGTACAAATGTATTTTGTTGAGGTATTTTCTTTAAAACTTAAGATTGTTTGAATCCTCTAACAATATCAATTTCTACACTTAGGATTCCTTCTTTTTTAAGGATTGATTTTGGGGAGATAAATTGATATGATGAATTTGAGGATGAAATCAATGTTGTTTCTTTTAAGGAATTTTTTAAAGAATTTAAAGATATTGTGATTTTGGAAGTAAATTAACTAATAACATACATTAATTTTTTTAATAGATATAAAAGTAAGATTATCAAGTTTCTTTGATTTTAAAAATAATACAAAATAATATTTAGATGAGTTAGAATTAGTATACAAAATGATATTTAGATGAGTTAGAATTAGTTTTACTAAGTGAATGAAATTTAGAAAAATTAAAGAACATATTTGGTATGAAAATAAAATAAATATTTACATATTTAATGTTTAGGGGTGGAAAATAATATATTTACATTATATTTAATTTTCTTTCTAATAATAATTTTAGAAATAATAATTTTTTATTATAGTCATAGTATAATTAGATCTAAACCAAAAGCATCACTCCAAAGTGTGGTGGAACCGGATCCATGGTGGAGGGAATCGTTTCCACCATGAGCAAATCGAATATGGAACCAGTTCCATCTCTCTCTATAATCATTTCACTCCCTATGAACTCCTCCAAAAGCAAACATATGTTACTTTAACTGTGGTCGCACGTTCATGAAACATAAATCATAAGAGGGTAATTTGGTAAATGCTCGCCGGTTACCCGCAAATCACCCCACATATAATGGGATGAGATTTCGAAAAAATTCTGCAATTCATCACTCTCAAACTCCTCTCACATCCAAATGAACACGATTATTCATCGTTATTCATCACCCAAATGAGTGAGTAAAATCTCATTTAGTGAAATGTTTTTCCGAAAATTCCTAGTGATTTAGTTGCTACGTGTATTTAATTCGCTAGACAAGCAATCTGTTGGCTTAGTAAGACACTAGTCTTTAAACTTAAAAAAATTATGTTTGTAAATGCTAAATTTGTTTATCTTTCACTACTTGTTTATGGAACATCTATATATCAATAAATAATGTATGAATTTATTTTAGTATGTATCTATGATTAATATATCTATATATATATAATATATATATATATATATATATATATATATATATATTATTATAATAAATTATGAATATGAATGTAAAGATTATAAATATTCAAAATATTCAAATAATTGATGATTTTATAAGAAATATATTAAATATTTTAGAATGTTAATATATATATATATTACACGTTTGGTTATAATAGGCATTGTTTTAATTATAAAAGTACTTTAAAGCTAACATATTCAAAGTTTTCACTCTTATAAAAGAATTCAGTAGCGTAAACTATAACATTATATATATACTATAAATTTATTTTTAACATAATTATTAGTTTATAAAAAAAAAAAAGAATGATAAGGTTGCAGATGGTAAGTGCAATTCTTATCTATTCTGATGAGCATTAATGTAAAAGAAAAAAATATCAGTAAGCAAATGGTAAAAGCCAACCAAAGTGAATAGTGTTTACAAAATATACTTAAAATTAAACTACATGTAATGATTACATTAATACATACAAATAGGGGTGGGAGGTGAATGAGTGAAATTGTGAAATTGGTATAACGTGACAAAGGAAGAAAAAAAAAAATAGACAGAGAGAGTTTGGTGAGGTAAATCAAGTTCATTCAGAAATAGGTGGTGTAACTGCAATAAAGAAAAAAAAAATATCGTCAAATTCTCAGTACAACCTTGGTATAACTTCCACAATAACTAAGGTAAGAGGATGAGACATCTATCATTTTACCTTTTTACTTTAATTAATTTTTTTTATTTGTTTATAATTATTTTTATCTTTATATTTATCTTAAGTGAGGTGTCCCTAACCTCATTCTAATTTATATTTAGTTCTCGTTCCTATTTGTTTATTTATTTATATTCATCTCCAGTTGTGCACTGGTCCTATTTATTCAATTTATATTTACTCTCATTTACTTATTTATATTTATCTCCAGTACTGGTCCTTTTTATTTATTTATATTTATTATTCATTGATCCTATTTGTTTATTTATTTATATAATTATTTGGTTTAATATTGAAATGAAATTTATGATAAATAAAGATTTGATTATTATAGTTGGAGGTATGACCTTGGGGATTTAAAGGAGTTAGTATTACTCAAGATGAGATGTTCTTGAGTTACTTTGTTGGCCATGAGCTCATTTATCCTGACTAGTCACTACAAAATTAATCAATGTCTTTATAAAGTATAATAAAATCCAGTTTTATGGATTTAGGGAGAATTTTCATTTCATTTTATCTTATTATGATATGTTGTATATTTTTATGTGATATTTGTCTCACTTCCCTATTTTATGATTATGTGTGAAAAACAAAATTTTATAACATTATCATAGATGGTTGCTCCCAACATGCCTGATCCCTTCTTCGCCGACATTATGGTTGTTTTTCCGGGGAATGTATGGCAAATCAATGCAGTGAATAATTATGTAACATTTCAGGAAACGGGAAACTCTACTATTACTTTTCTCTCTGCTCCTAACGTGCCGATTATCATCGAAGGACAAATCAGAGTTACCTTCTATTTACCCTCAACAGTCTAAGTGAACCCTATCAATACCCTTTTCCCTCCACCTGTTTGAAAACCAGTATATGAGGGAGAAACTCTAAATAAATAACACTTCTTTCTCTTCTAGTGTAGGAAATATAAGATGTACTAAACGGTGTAGATATAAGATGCATATAATATTGTGTGTGTGTATATATATATATATATATATATATATATATATATATATATATATATATATATATATATATATATATATATACATATGTGTGTGTTGTGTGTTGTGTGTGTGTGTGTCAATATTTTAAGTATAATTTTTCCTTTAAATTTTATAAGTATATCGTAGGGAATAATAATAATTAAATAAATAGAAAAAAAAATTATGGTCACAGTTTACTTATATTTAATTTCATTATAATGTAATGGATGATGTATAACAATTTATTAGTATTTAAATTGAGTTAAACGTATATGAATTAATGAAAATCTATTATGTTATGGTTGTGATATGAATGTGTTGTCTATTGAACATAGTTATTTTGAGGGCGAAACTTGTAAATTGATTTGTAGTTTTTCTACGTTCTTAATTCATTTCAGAAAACTACTCTAGACTTTAAGATTTACAATTCTCACAATATAATCATAATAGGATAATAACATTGATTCATGAGAGATCTACACTTATGCGTTCTTCAATATTTTTTCCTCAATTTATCTCTTTGTCTTTCTTTCTTCTCTCACACTTCATTGATGACTTACTATGAAAGATCTTTATTGTTAGAGACAAAACCTTAATAACCAATAGTTCGTTGTATTTTATTAAATCACATTTAGGTCCACCATAATATTTCAAATGAGTTACATTGTAAAATTAATTTGTCAATTAATTCTTACAAAAAATATGTTGAGATATTTAGATTATGTATTGAACTTGGGACTCTAAAGGACGTGATCCTAACTTTACTGCTACTAGACTCACATAGAGAAAAATATTAGACAGTGAGAGTGGAAAGATGTTCATATAACCTAGTTTATAACATAAAAAAGAACTATTTTTAGTAAATCATAAGGATTTATTTTATCATATGAGTAGACTAAATTCCTACTAAGTCACTTGACTGTGATGATAATTCATTGAAAGTAAAATGACATATGGAAAGTTGAGTCTAATTTAATGCATGAATATTCTGAAAATAGAGTCAAAGTAATTAGTAGCTCATCACATGAGACATACATAGTCTTTTAATATAGAGATAGAAACTTCTTTTATCATAATCTTCCTTTTTTAAAGGACAATGTAATAATTAGACTTGAAATTGATATTTAAGAACCCACGTATTTAAAAAGTTAAAATCACTATGAAACCCTAACATAAATTATCTTAAAAGGTACCAAAAGAAAGAGTTTAATAAAGGAAGTAGAGATAGAAAGCTACAATCATACTTACCTAAAGTTGTTATGCATGTAACTTATCTATTAAAGATATGGGCTATGATACTTTGACAATTTTTTTTTTTTTTGAGGAAGTTTGACAAAGTTTGTTTTTCAACACACCAAACCTTTCTCTTCTTCTTCCAAATCACATCACACCTTTCTTTCATCATTGAGGTGGTGCTACACTTGCATTGTCAAAAGTTTGTCAACAAAACTTTGTTAAAAAATAATTTTCCTAAAGATATAAACATGAAGAATTTGTCTGAATTTAATTTGTAGAGAGACTGTGATTATAAGTATTACCTCTTCGTACATTCTCATTAACATACATTTGAGGTATTGTCCACTTTGGGATATTGATTCCGTCACGATTTTGTCCTTAAGAAGCACCTCAAAGAGGGAAGGAGGAAGATGTATTCAAACCACCTTAAGTCTTGATTTCTAAGCGATGTAGGACTATTGGGTAGGGTATTGTCCACTTGGGGCATTGACCCCGTCACGGTTTTGTCCTTAAAAAAAAGTTCAGAGAGTGGAAGGAGGAAAAGGTATTTAAATCGCCTTAAATCTCGATTTCTAAACGATATGAGACTATTGGGTGCGGTATGAACACCTACTATTGATTAAATGCACCATACTTAAGAACTTTAATTATAAGTTGAAGCTTTGTCCATTAAAACGATAAAATAAAATAAATCTTTACAATATGCATTCAAGTCAAATTCAAATATCAAAGTATTTTTTTTTAATATCCAATCATAATTCATACAATATATCAAAATATAGATATAAAAATAAAATAAAAGAGACAACAAATTATAAAGATATTTGTTGGAAGTCTCACATTGACTAGTTATAAGGTCAGTTTAAAGTATATAAGTGAATGAAAACTTCATCTTACAAACATAATTTTTATGATTGAGTTAGACTTATAGTCTATATCTTAACATGATATTTTAGTCATGAATTTGAGTCTACGTCCTTATAGATTTATTGTGTGTTCGAAATTTACATCAATTAATAAGATCAATTTAAAACATACAAGTGAATGTGAGATAAAATGTGTAATATATAATTAGCAAAACTCATACATCTATGACTTTAAAATTGTGTGGCTGAAAATTACGTTCTGATTTTCTACATAAACATGTTTATAAGTCATTGATACTGAATATTTTGAGTATCTCTTCCCGCAAAACCTCAGAATAAGAACCTACAAGAGATTAACGAGAACAACCATGGAAGTAGTTGCTTTCTTGATAGGATAAAATTGTTGAGTTTAATTTAATGAAAATTTGCATATTTGAGTTAATTAAAAGCCTAGGTACTGAAGGTTTTTATGTAGATGATTGGGAAGCTCGAAATCCGTGCAAAAAACATGTACCCCACCTCAATAATTCATGATGCAGTGCTGGATAATCACTGTTCTGATATAACTCAATCGACCAGCCATTGTTGATAACAATAATTTGGTAGCTATAACGTACCAATCCCAAACACCTTTATATTTATCCCAACATGCATTCACCATCTTCTTCACACCACGTGCTTCGGATTTTCTATCATCATAATACTCATAATACAGTACTAACTTTCTTTCTTAATTAACTACATTTAATGAGGAATATACTTCACTGTACGATAATAGCTTCTAAATTATATACATCACATCACATCTTTAGTCTTGCTTCTTCTAAATCAAAAACCAGGTCGAAGTAAATGTTTTCTGCACGTGTTTCATCATCTTCCCATGATTCCATCAATATAATAAATGAATAATTTAATTTAATTTAATTTAATTTAATTTAAATTACCTTCATTATGTATTTGTGTTTTAATAATTATAATAGTGATGATGTATAACTCTTTTAATATTTGATATATATGATAGATTTATTATCTTTTATAATTATTGGATAATATTTTTTAACTAATTAATAGGGTAAAGATATTTATGATGCGAAAGTATAAAAAAGGACAAAGAAATAAATTAATCTGAGTACGCATAAAAATTTAAATGCACCTTCAACAAACCTAGGTGCACACCATCTATATGGTACATCGAAAATTTTATTACAGTCCTACAAATGTCCACCCATTTTTTTTTAAACATATGCATATACATCTACCTTTTTGGTGCTAAAAATTAAACTAAAGTTCTTATATAT